>OOAE01001522.1_pt1 | contig 15930 bp, 15 predicted proteins | sample 1671271 | NCBI WGS metagenome assembly OOAE01 (sample SAMN06348139, study PRJEB24527) | human gut metagenome | biome: human gut; feature: ankylosing spondylitis patient; material: feces | host: Homo sapiens | place: China | collected 2015-10 | reverse complement strand
AAATTTTCCATATCCGAAGTTTGCTGCCTTCAACATTGGAACCTCTCCGCAGCGCATTTTCAATCTCCGCCTGCGACAAAACAAAAGCGGAGGGCGTTTTTTCGCTCTCCGCTTGGTCGATTTTTTCAATTTGCTGGGCTTCGGTGGGAATGTTGGCATCGAAGAAACTTAACTGTAAATCAGTTCGTTCAGCACCAGTTCCTCGGCCTGTGCTTTCAGACTGTTCATGTGCTGCACCCACCCCATCTGATGCTGCTCCTTGTTCGGAGCCGGGTTCTGCTTCAGCAGTCCCTGCATGGTCTGCTGCATCCGGTTCTCTGCCGTCTGCTCCACCTCCATCAGGTGCGGGTACAGGCTCCCATTCGGATCGGTGACCACATAGGAACTGTGACATTGTAAAAGGTTGGGCTTGAGCCAAAACCGGGTCTTGCCGCTGCCGGAGCCGCCCACCACCAGCACGTTTTTATTTCGGGCATTCTTGGGGTCAGGCGGACGGTTGGACATCATCAGCCGTTCCGTTTTGGTCAGGATAATGTTGTCGGCAAACTTGGGAGCCATGAACGGCTCAATATCCTTGGCGGTGCCCCACCGGGCAGAGCCGTACTCCATGCCGTGGCGGTACTTCTTGGCGTTTTTTCCACGCAGATAGACCGCCAGCCGTAACCCTGCACCGCAGCACAAGCCCACCAGCAAATCCAGAGGGTGCAGGCTGGGCAGAGGGTTTGCAAATGCCACCGGGATTGTACCCATCATGGACATAATCTTATCGCCCAGCTCCTTGCCCTCCGCAAGCCGCCATGCTTCACCGAGGTTCGTTGCCGCCAGTCCCAACAGGATATAGGGCAGGTACAGTGCCAACAGCTTTGTCAGCTTTTTCGTGGTCACAGTCCACGCTCCTGTTCCTTGTGCCGGACTTTGCCGGGGAGTTCTGCCGTAGCCTGCACCAGTTCATGCAGCTTTTCCAGCACAGAAGGACGCTTGGTTTTACTCAGCAGGGAGGCCGAGTATTCCTTGAATGCGGCATTGAAAGCGTCCGCATCCGGTGCTTTGAAAAACACCAAATACCGGGGCGGCACCTCGGAGGTGTCCTTGCGGATAGCGTAGTCGATGCCGTACTTTTTGGCATAGCGTTCCAGCCCACGGATGCCGGTCTTGCTGATCTCCACGCTGGACACACCACGGTTTTGCCGCAGAAGGGTGCGAACACTTTGCTTACCTTGGGATGTTTTGGACTGGTACAGCCGAAGCGCCGCTTTTACCGCCCGCAGGACAGTCCGGGCAGACAGCTTGGTGGTAGAGATCATAATGTTGAATGACTTCTGTTCGATTTCTTCCTGCACTGCCATCACCTCCCGTGCAGCAGGGTGATTTTAGCGGTCATGCTCTGCCGGGGGCTTGGTGCGGGGCTTTTCTGCGGGAGGTTCATCAGGCACCGGCAGCACCAACAGACGGTTGCCCAGTTTCAGAAAGGCTTCCGGCTGATGGAAAAGCTGCTCATACTTCTGCGCCATCTCCGGGGTCAGGGATGCAAAATCCTCCTCACCCAGCCCCACCACGAGAAAAGTCCCGGCAACGGCATCGTACATCTGCCCGTTCTCATCCCGCAGGGCACGGTTCAGGGGCAGTCCCATGAGCTTGCCGTCATCGTTGTAAACGATGGCAACCGGATCTTCAAACGGGTAACTTGCGCCGATGGAGCCGCCTACCGCCTGCTGCAAAGCTTTCAGGTCTTTATCGATCTCGACCTGCTGCGGATACTGTCCCGGTGCAATTTTCAGCACCGACAGAGTGTTCTCTTCCATGCGAATCCTCCTTTCCATTCAGTCCGATTTCGCCGCTTCGTGCCGCCTGCATCAGAGCCGCCACAAAGAAGCCGAAAAAGGCACCTGCTTCAAAAAATGCGAAACTGATAAAAAAGTTCAGCATGGAACACCTCAGTCAATGCAGATGCAGGTCAGCTTCTGCCCATCTGCCATCAGGGTGGTGCTGTGGCTTTCCAGATACTTCTGGAACAGGTAGACCTCATCAATGGTCAGAGAGATGACCCTGCCGTCCATGTTGGTGCGAGCCAGAATCACCGGGCCGGTCAGGTAGTGCTTGCCGCCCATCTTCAGCACCTGCACCGGATTGTAGCAGAGCAGCAGCGAGGTATCAGGGAGATTCAGGCAAGCATCATCCTCCTCAAAGCAGGGCAGGATGCCGGGAGCCTCGTCCAGCGTGATGACGGTCAGCTCCATATCCGGGGCAATGGCTGCGAGGTAGACCACACCGCTGCCCCGGTTTGCCGCCAGTGTAGCGCAGATACGCACATCAATGGTGATCTCCTCGGAGCGGATGGTGCGGGTAACGTTGTTTTTCATAGGCGTTATCTCCTTTTGTTTGCAAAAGAAAAAGACCCCATCGGGTCTTTCGTTACGGTATAATCAGCGTTCATTCTGCCGCTGCTGTTTGCGCTGCCACTGTTCCAGCAGCTTGATGATGGTGTCCTCCATCTGTTTCGGGGTGTAGCTGCGGGGAAAGTATTTCCGCAGGGTGTCGTTTTTGATGACCACCTTGTCCAGCTCGTCCTTTTTTTCTTCGCCCATGACGGCAAAGGCAACGTCATACGAGAAGTGCCCTTCCTGCGCCAGCTTTTTGAGCCGCTGTGCTTGGGAAAGAGACGGCGCATTCTGGGTATCCTCCATGGCTTCTAAAAAATCCCGCTGTTGGGCTTCGTCCAGATAGGACAACTCCACAGCGGGATTAAAGGCAATTTTCTTTTCGTCCACCATGTCCAACAGTTCCGGGACAAGGCTGGTCAAGCGGATGAAACGCCGTACCTGATTCCTACTGTCGCCAGCTTCCTGACCGACAATATCGGCTGTTTCCAACTTCCGCCCAACTTGGGCGGAAGTCAAATCCGACCTAGCACCTTGATTTTTTAGGGCTTCCAGCTTCATTTTGTAGGCGAAAGCTCGTTCACTGGGCAAGATGTTCTCACGTTGGAGATTGCTATCCACCATGAGCAGAACAGAGGCATCATCATCCATATTGCGGACGATGACCGGCAGGGTTTCCAGCCCGGCAAGCTGGGCAGCATGCTGACGGCGGTGCCCGGAGATGATCTCATAGCCGCCCTCTGGTCTAGGGCGGGCAATCAACGGAGAAAGCACTCCGTACTGTTCCACGCTTTCCACCGTGCGCTGCATGGACTCATCATCCAAAACCTTAAAGGGATGGTTCTTAAAGGGGAACAGCTCTCCGATGGGAATCTGCTGTACCTGTTCCCGCTGCTGTTCCTGCCGGGATTCTTCGGTGGAGAAAATGTCATCTGCCCCTTTCAGCGACACGTTTAAGCTGCCTTTCGGCATTCGCCATCACCTCCCTTGTCAGAGATTTATAGGCTTCTGCCACCTTGCCTTTGGGGTCGTGCTGAAAAATGCTCTTGCCCACGGCACTGATCTCCGCAGCACGGACAGACCGGGGAATGGTCTGGTCGAACACCTTGATCTTGCTGCCGTAAGCACCTCGAATCAGGTTGTCAATCTGCTGTCCGTAGTTGGTGCGGCTGTCGGTCATAGTCAGCAGGATGCCCTCGATTTTCAGCTTGGGGTTGATCTGCCGCCGGACCTTCTGCACGGTCTGCAAAAGCTGTTCCAGACCCTTTGCAGACAGGTACTGCGCCTGCACAGGAATCAAGGTGGTGTCTGCTGCTGCTAAGGCATTGACGGTCAGCATCCCAAGGGAAGGGGTGCAGTCCAGCAGAATGAAATCGTACTCGTGCTTCGCACCTTCCAGCACCTGTTTCAGCATCTTTTCCCGGTTCATGCAGTTGACGAGGGAAACTTCCAGCCCTGCCAGTTCAATGTTTGCCGGAATCAGGTCAACGCCTTCTGCATGGTGCAGGATGCCTTCACCGGGCGGAATGCTCTGGTCGTTCATGGCTTTTGCCATCAAGGTGGAAAGGGTAGTGGGCAGTTCATCGGGCTGCTGCCAGCCCATGCTGATGGTCAAGCTGCCCTGCGGGTCAGCGTCCACCAACAGGACTTTTTTGCCTTCCATCGCCAGCCCGATGCCCAGATTTTCACAGGTGGTGGTCTTGCCGGTGCCGCCTTTCTGGTTGACGATGGCTATCGTGGTTGCTTTCTTTGAAATTTTCATCACCTCGTATAATAAAATAGTAGTATTTATAGACCGCTCTCCAGCGGGATGCTACAATAATTATAGGGTGCTGTGGATTGGTCTTTATCACCTACCGTCAAACGGTTTTGCGGAGGCTCCAACCACAGCTTCTTTGTTGAAATGTTAATCAGTTAGATACTGCTAGACGGTTTATTTAGAACGAGGTTACAAGAGCAAAGAAGTCTGTGGTCCTGAACAGCATCGAAATAAATACGCCGGAGGTATCAAAATGGTTTGTGTTGGAATTGACGTTGCCAAGGATAAGCATGACTGCTGTATTCTTGATTCGGACGGAACGGTTCGTGCTGACTGCTTCACCATCCCGAACAACTCAGATGGTTTCAATAGGCTGCTGCAAACGATTCAAGACTGTACTCAAAAGTCAGACAAAATAAAAGTAGGGCTTGAGGCTACCGGGCATTACAGCTACAACATCCTTGGGTTCCTTCTTGACAACGGTCTGCCAACTTATGTCATTAACCCGTTGCACACCAATCTATACCGAAAGAGTCTCAGCCTTCGCAAAACTAAAACCGATCGTGTGGATGCAAGAACGATTGCAACTATGCTATTGTCCGATGTAGACCTCAAGTCCTACACGGATACAGCATACCACAACGAAGAGCTAAAGTCACTAACAAGATACAGATTTGAAAAAGTTCAGGAGAGAGCCAAGCTGAAGCAATCCGTATCCAGATTGGTTACAATCTTATTTCCAGAATTGGAACAGCTTGTTCCGACTCTCCATATTGCTTCGATTTACTCGCTCCTCGGCGAATATCCCGGTGCGAAGCAGGTTTCAGAAGTTCATCTTACCAAGCTGACAAACCTTCTTGTGACAGCATCTAAGGGACGTTACGGGAAAGACAAAGCTATCCAGATTCGAGATGCAGCCAAAACTTCCATTGGTTCCGTTATGCCTGCCAAATCTCTGGAATTGAAGCACACCATTAAGCTCATTCGGGAACTCACCTCTGAGATTGATGAAATTGAAGATTCGATTCAGCAAATCATGGATGAATTGCATCCCCCACTTCTTTCTATTCCCGGAATGGGTATTCACTCCGCCGCCATGATTCTTGGAGAAATCGGTGATTTCTCCAACTTTGAATCTCCTGACAAAATCCTTGCTTACGCTGGTTGCTCTCCATCTACATACCAGTCTGGAAAACTCACAAACTGCTATGCGCACATGGAAAAACGAGGGTCACGCTATCTGCGATACGCCCTCTACAACGCAACCAAGTACGTCTGTTACTGGAACCCTGTCTTTGCTAAATACCTTGCCAAGAAACGTGCCGAAGGAAAACACTACAATGTTGCCCTGTCCCATGCCATGAAGAAACTCGTGCGGCTGATCTATGCCTTGCAGAAGTCTGGAAAAGCGTATCTTACGGCTGCTTGATTTTCTCCCGAGCCTGAGCTGGATCTAAGAACAACTTAGCTGGCGCAGCGAACCCTTGACGAACCGAAGCATTCAAATGCTATCCTGTTTGTGCGAGGGCTGGCTGGGCTTGCTTTGCTGTTCTCTCCGTCGCCCTCGCTGCTCTGATTCCAGCATTTGAATGCTGTTTGTCAGGGGCAGCGGTCGGCAGACGGATTTTTTCATTTTGGGGCTTGACTTTTAATAGTTAGTCTCCGCATAACAGCAATGCCGCGCCGGGGCAGGCAGATGCCCGGCCCCGGCGCGGCACCGAGAAGAAAAAAAGAAAACCGATTGTGTGGAACGCACACGGTGCCGTCAGAGCAAAACCTGTTCTGGTCTTATTCTACCGGGCGCGTGCGGTTTTGGCAAGCAAAAGATCAGGCCTTTGCCTGTGCGATGCAGTCAGCCACAGCCTCCTGCACAGCCTTGACCGAGAAGCTCAGGGTGGAAGAGGTGATGGCATCCACGCTGGTGTCGCCCTGGCTGTCCACCACGGCAGCGGCCATGCTGCTGCGCAGGTCGTCCTTCATCAGGTCATCGTTGCCGGAAGAGGTGATCTTGCAGTCGGTGATGGCGTCCTCGCTGAAGGTCATGGTGACGGTCACGGTGCTGTAGCCGGAGTTCTTGGAAGCGGTGTAGGTACCGGCGTAGTACTGGCCGTTGGTGGTGCGCTCCTCGGCGCTGTTCTCACCGCCGCCGATGCCGTTGTCCAGATCGTTCTTGACGTACTCGGCAGCCAGGTAACCGGTCACGAAAGCGCTGCCGCAGCTGTTGCCTGCGGTGGGGGTGTGGTACTGCACACCGTAGCGCTGGCCGCAGCAGTTGCCGACAGCGTACAGGCCGGGGATGGGAGCCTTGGCACCGGTCAGGACGCGGTACTCACCATCGGTGCAGACTGCAGCGTGCTGGCACAGGCCGCCGGAGGGGTTGCCGCCGGTGACGGAGGAAGCTGCAAAGAACGGAGGATCCTGGATCTTGAAGTGCATCATGGATGCGTCTGCGCCCCAGTCGGAGTCGTAACCGGCATCGCACATCTCGTTCCAGTGCTTGACCTCGTCCAGGAAGCCCTGCTTTGCGTCGCCCTCATAGCCCATGATGTCGGCCAGCTCTTCCAGCGTGTCGGCAGCATACAGGGTGGTGGGGTCGTTGCCGTAGCGGGCAAAGGCCTGCACGGAGAAGCCGTCGGGGCCGGTCTTGTAGTTGGCCATATCCTTGCGGACCTTTTCCAGCATGTAGTCGTTGCTGCGGTCCATGGCCTGATGGTCGTATGCCTGATACTCGCAGTAAGCATCCCAGTTGGAGTCGGTGACGCAGACCATCTTCTGGCCTTCCGGCATCATATCCAGGTAGCCCACGGAGCCGTGGCGGGTGATGGTCTCGTTGAAGAAACGCTTGCCGTCATTGCCGAAGATGGGCCAGATGCCGCCGAAGGGGAAGGACGGGCGGCTGTTGATGCCGGCTGCCTGACCTGCACGGGGGCCTGCCTCCATGGTAGCGCCTGCCCACAGCATCATGCGGATGCCGGAACCGTCACGGCCCATGGAAGAAATGTTGTTCACGTCGGTGCGGTCCTTGCCGTAGGACCATGCCAGGTTGCGCAGGGTGTCGCACAGGTCCAGACGCATGTCCGGGTTGCCGCCGAAGTCGCCGGCTGCCACGATGACAGCATCGGCATTGACCTGGAAGTACTTGCCGTCGATGTCGGTGAAGATGGCACCGGTGACCTTGCCGTTCTCGTGCACCAGGGTCAGACCCTGTGCGCCGTAGATGTACTCGCAGCCCTTCTCCACAGCCTTCTGCTGCAGCAGACGGACGGTGTACGGCCACATATTGTTGTTGGTGTTGGTCTCGGTGCCGGTATCACGCCACTGGGTCATGCCGACGTAGTAGTAGCTGTGGCTGCAGGGGTTCTGGAAGTGCTTGTTGCCCTTGTAGTTCACGGCGTGTGCGTACTTGGCAACATAGTCGGGGTCCAGCTCAGCCAGCATCCAGTCCAGTGCCTCGCCGGAGCGGGTGGCGTAGTCCTTGACGATCTTCTGGTTGGCGTGGCCCAGAGCCTTGACCATGTACTCGGTGAAGATGTCCATGGGGTCGTACTTCTCGGCACCCTTGTCCAGGAAGAACTTGGAGTTGTAGGTGGTCAGGTCGCAGGCATAGTTGTCGTACTCTTCCCAAGTCTGCACTTCGCAGCAGATGGTGTTCAGGCCCTCTTCAGCGCAGCGCAGGGCGGCGGCAGTACCGGCCTGACCGGAACCGATGACCAGAACTTCGCAGTCCTTGGTGTACTCGACCTTGTCGGCCAGCTGGGGCTCATCGCCCAGCCAGGCGGGCTTGTTGTTCATGAACTGCTCTTCCGGGATGTTCAGGGAATCGACCATACCGACCATCATGGAGCCCATGATGTCGCCGTTGCCCTTCTGCTCGATGTACTCTTCCGGGGTCTCGGGAGCCTTGGCGTCCGGGTTGGAGCGGCGGTTTGCCTGCGAGTAGCTGGTGGCAAAGATGTCATCCCAGGTGATGGAGGAAGCAGCGGCTGCAGGCTGCTCGGAAGCAGCGGCAGAGCTTGCCACGGAGGAAGCGGCGGCGCTGCTGGCTGCGTTGTTGGAGCAGCCGGACAGTGCGCCTGCAGCGGCAGCGCCCAGAGCGCTGAGAGCCGATGCACGGATGAAGTTTCTGCGCGAGATCTTGTTCATAGTGCGGAACCCTTTCTGTTTCTTTCTTCTTTTTCTTCCAAAGCGTTTCTGCCTTGCGCAGTTTGACGCTTTTTTGACGATATTATTATAGTGAAATTATTACCAAAAGAGAAATTCAATTTCCGGTTTTCAGTTATGTATTTTTTCTATAAGTTCATTGACCTTCCCCAGCGGTTTTGTTACAATGAAGGAAATGCCGGAAAGGAGGCCCGCTTTGCATGACCGATCGTCAGATCCGCTGTTTTCTGGCTCTTTATGAAACACTGAATTTTTCGGCTGCCGCGCGGCAGCTGTTTCTCACCCAGCCCACCCTGAGCTACCAGATCCGCACACTGGAAGAAGAACTGGGCACTCCGTTGTTCACCCGCACCACCTGCCGGGTGGAGCCCACCGAAGCCGGGCAGCTGTTTGCCGCCTTTGCCCAGAACGTCCGGCAGAGCTATCAGGCGTTCCAGCATGCACTGGCCGCCGGGCCCGCCCGGCGCGAAAAACTGGTGCTGCAGGTGCCGCTGACCATGGCGTCGCGGGATCTTGTGTACCACGACCTGCTGATGGCGCTGAGCCAGGAGCTGCCGGACTGTGACCTTGAGGTGCGCACCGATACCTCCTGTACCTCCCCGGAAGAGGTTCTGCAGAGCGGCGTGGACGCCCTGATCCAGATACTGCTGGAACCGGTGAGCGACGCCATCGACTGCCTGCCCCTGTTCGACACCAAATGCCATCTGCTGGCAAGCCCCGGCAGCCCGCTGAGTGCCTGCGGCACCCTGACCCCCGACCAGCTGGCCGGGCAGACCATCTGCTTTGAAAGCTGTGACGCCGTATTCGTGTCCATGTTACGGCGCTGCATGGAGGACATTCCCCTGCGGTGGCTCATGGTGCCCGACTTTGAAAAGGAATACGTCCGGATGCTGGCCGGAAAATGCCTGTTCCTGAGCCCGGTGCGGAGCCACGGCTACCCGCCCGAGTGGTTCCACCCGCTGAGCTTCCCCTTTCCGCCGGCACCCACCTGCCTGTTCACCCGCAAGGACGACACCCGCCCCTGCCTGCAGGTGCTGCGGCAGCTGACCCTGGCCGAACACCAGCGCGCCGTGGCAGACGGCCGCCTGTAAGCCCCGGCACATCACATTTATGCTGTTCCAGGACTGCACCGGCTGGTGCAAGGCCCACGGCAAGACCATCGGCCAGCTGGAAAAGGCCGGCTGGAACGTGGGCGTCGCCTGGCAGGACGGCCGGATGTTCCACGGCCCCTGCGCCATCCGCATGAATCCGGCCCTGCCGCTCTCCCGCGTGCAGGAAGCCTTTGCCCGGCTGGACAAATACATATTCAACGGCGAGTGGGTGTAAATCTCATTTTCCCTGTAAAAACAGCAAAGAGCCGCCCCGGATGGGGCGGCTCTTTCTGTCTGCCGGAAACAAAAAACCAGAACCACACTGCGCTTTGCAATGCATTCCCGGCCTGAAAACTCACTGACCCTGCTCGTCCACGACCTTCAGGCCCTGGGTCTGCTCGATCTCTGTCAGCATATCCACACGCACCTGATGGCGGCCGCCCTCATACTTGGCGTTCATCCACTCGTCCACGATCATCTTGGCGGTCTCCACGCCGATGACCCGTGCGCCGAAAGCGATGATGTTGGAGTTGTTGTGCTGCTTGCTCATGCGGGCGGAATAGGGCTCGCTGCACACGCAGGCACGCACGCCCTTGACCTTGTTGGCGGCCAGGCTGATGCCCACGCCGGTGCCGCAGATTAGCACACCGCCGTCCACTTCGCCGTTGGCCACCATCTTGCCCACCTTGTAACCGCTGATGGGGTAGTTGAAGCTCTCAGTGCTGTTGGTACCGACGTCGATGACCTCGATGCCCTTGTCCTCCAGATACTTCTTGATCTCCTTCTTCATTTCGACCGCGCTGTGGTCGTTGCCGATTGCCAGTTTCATACAGATACGCTCCTTATCTTATAGAATTTTATAGACATTCTATGTTTTCCTGCCGTGCAGGCCATCATTTCCTATTGTAAAAATAGCACAGGCATAAAGCCTTGTCAATAGGAGGCAGGAGCTGGTGCGCCCCCGGCCGCCGGGAACGCCAAAAGGAGCTGTTGCAAAATAAGAATGCGATAGCGACTTGCACAAAAAACAGTGCAAAAGCAGAAGCCCGGAACCCTTTTTGAGCCTTTTGGCCCTGAAGAGGTTCCGGGTTTTGTGCATATTTTTTCAGAGAGCTATTTTGCAACAGCCCCTTTTACATCAGAATCAGGCGAAGACCGCCACGATCACCTGCATGGCCACGCCCACAAAGGCACCGGCGGCCCAGGTGAGGCCGGTGATGAACAGGTTCTGCTTCCAGGAGGGGTTGGCACGCCACAGCACGGCCAGGCCTACACCGGCACCAGTGCACAGACCGGCCACCAGGCTGGAAAAGCGCAGAGCACCCTCCACATACAGCTGGGTGAGCAACACGCTGGCGGCGCAGTTGGGGATCAGGCCCACCAGGGCCGCCACCACCGGCTGGAAGAAGCCCATATGACCCAGCAGGTCGGCAAACACGTCCTCGCCCACGCCTTCCACGATGAGGCCGAACACCAGACTGAATGCAAAGATGAACACGAAGATCTCCAGCGTGTGGCGCAGAGCCGCCTGCCAGATGGGGCGCTCGTTGCCCTCTTCATCGTTGTGCTCCTCGTGGCAGTCCACCTCGTCGGCATGGCCGGTGTAGCCGCCCCGCAGCCCCTTGGGCAGGATGCCGCGCAGCACAAAGTCCAGCACGAAACCAACGATGACAGCGTACACCACCTTGATGACCATCAGCACGACCAGCTTGTCCCAATAAGCCGGCATGGACACCAGCAGCGGGATGGCTTCATCGCTGGTGGCCAGATACACGGCCATCAGGGTGCCCAGCGTAATGACGCGGGACGCATAGAAGTTGGACGCAATGGCCGAGAAGCCGCACTGCGGCACACAGCCCAGCAGGGCACCGGGCACTGCGCCCCAGCGCCCGCCGCCGGCCAGCAGCGCTTCGATGCGCTCGCCGTGGCGGTGCTCGATGTATTCGATCAGCAGATAGGCCAGAAACAGAAAGGGCAGCATCTTGGCGGTATCCACCAGAGATTCGCCCAGAACATCCAGAAACAGTTCCATAAATATCACTCCCAAAAACCACAGCGGGTTTCTTCATTTTAGTAAATTGCAATCAGTTTGCATTTTCGTGCAGGGATGATTATACACGATATCCTGCCCGATTGCAAGCCCAATTTGCAAAAAGATTGCATTTTTAGAAAAATTGCTCCGGAACGTCTGTTTTCTGTTTCTGTGCAGCTGCAAAAAAACGCCGCCCGGCTGCCGGAATGCCCGGCCGCAGAGCGGCATCTGTGTTTTCGATCCGAGAAATTACAGCATCTTCACGGCCAAGGCCTCGGTGGTGCGGTCCTGTGCCTCGTTGGTCTGCTGCTGGTCATCCAGCATATAACGCAGCAGAAGCACCTCTGCCACATACAGCACCGCCACCTTGATGGGGATGCTGCCGGAGTCCAGCGGGTTTTCCTGCGCGCCGCACAGCAGCACGATGTCGGCCAGCTTTGCGCCCGGCGAGTCCTCGTAGTGGGTGATAAGGATGATCTTTGCCCCGGCGGCCCTGGCGGTGCGCAGCGTCTCGATCATATCCCGCGTGGCACCGGAGTAGGACACGAACAACACGACATCCTCTTCCGTCATCAGGCTGGCCGCCATCACCTGCATGTGGCTGTCGCCCGCCGTGCGGAACTTGTTGGTGATGCCCGCAAACCGGGCGCAGATGTCGTTGGCCACCAGCATGCTGCCGCCCTGCCCCAGGCAGAACACCTGCCGTGCGCTGTGCAGCAGGGCCACAGCCTTGTCCACCGCCTCCGGTGAGAGGGCATTCTGTGTGCCATTGATGGCTGTCATGAACAGCGCACCGGCGTGCTCACACAGGGTGGCCGTGTCGGCGTCCGGCTCCGGCGCACGCTGGTTGACCAGTGCGCCGGTGGCATTGGCCTGTGCCAGTGCAATGCGCATTTCATGGTAGCCTTCAAACCCCAGCGCCCGGCAGAACCGGAACACCGTAGCCTCTGCCACCTTGCATTCCCTTGCCAGGGATGAGATGGACAGATACTGTGCCTCTGCTGCGTGCTGCACCAGATAGTCGGCCACCATGTGACCCGATTTTGTCAGGTCATTCTGGTGCTGCTGCAGCAGCTCCCAAAAATTTGTAGACATTTCCTTCTCCTTACCCGACCGCTGCACAAAGGGCAGCCGCCGACTTATCTCCTACACCTTCTTACATCAAAAAGTATAAAAGAAACAAACCGGGTGTGCAAGAGGCGCATTGCCCACATTTTTGGTCCGGTTTCTGTGCAGACGGCACAGAAAGTGAGGAAAAACGGCCCATTTTCTGAAAATCTCTTTCTTTTTCAGATTTTCAGGCCGAAAAGCCTTTTCATTTATTTTTCCGATTTTGTACCGTTTTGTAACTTTTTTAACGAGCAATTTTCACTTTTCTTTTGTGTTTTTTCTGATATCCCACAATCTTGTACAACCTGCACAGTTGCAAAATGAAAAATTTATGAAAAGGAAGTATGGACAGAATGAAAATATTTTTCTATAATGGAACCATCAAAGGCAGCCGCCCGCACAAGCCGCTGCCACAACGTGAATTGATGAGAGCAAGGAGAAACTATCATGAAAAACTGCATTTCCCGCCGTTCGTTCCTGAAGGCTGCCGGTATGCTGGGCGCTGCCGGTGCACTGGCCGCTTGCGGCGGTTCTTCTTCCAGCACTGCTCCCGCCTCCAGCGCAGCCAGCTCTGCTGCCGCTTCCGGCACCGCCAGCTCCGGTGCAAGCATCAAGCTGTGGACCTACCCCATCGGCGGCTGGGGCAAGGATGAGACCGTGCAGGAGCTGATCTCCAGCTTCAATGCCAAATACCCCGACATCAAGGTCACCGTGGAGTATCTGGACTACACCAACGGCGATGACCAGGTCAACACCGCCATCGAGGGCGGCAGCGCACCCGACCTGATCATGGAAGGCCCCGAGCGTCTGGTCGCCAACTGGGGCGCCAAGGGCGTTATGGCTCCGCTGAACGACCTGTGGACCGACGACGCCAAGAAGGACATCTACGCTTCTGTGGAGTCTGCCTGCCACAACGAGAAGGGCGACTACTACGAGTATCCCCTGTGCATGACCGCACACTGCATGGCCGTGAACATGACCAAGGTCAAGGAAGTGGGCGCTGACAAGTACATCAACACCGACACCCACACCTGGAGCACCGAGGACTTCCTGAACACCGTGGACGCTCTGTACAACGGTGGCTACGAGAACGTGGCAGCTGTCTACTGCGGCGGCCAGGGCGGCGACCAGGGCACCCGCGCCATCATCAACAACATGTACGGCGGCACCTTCACCGATGCAGCCCACACCAAGTACACCGCGGATTCTGCCGAGAATATCAAGGCCATCCAGACCCTGTACGATACCAACGGCATCAACTTCGACGCTTCCATCGTGGGCGGCGACGAGATCACCCTGTTCCGCAACGGCACTCTGCAGATGGCTTTCTGCTGGAACATCGCTCAGCAGCTGAACACCGACAACAACGACGCCGGCCTGACCAACGACGGTGACGAGATCATGCCCATGGCATTCCCCACCGCCAGCGGCGACCCGAAGCTGTGCGGCGGCATCTGGGGCTTCGGCATCTTTGACAACGGCGATGCTTCCAAGATCGAGGCTGCCAAGACCTTCATCGACTTCATCGCTGCCGACCCCGATCAGGTGGGCGCAAGCGTTCTGGCTTCCACCTACTTCCCGGTCCGTTCCAGCGTGGGCGACATCTACGCCGGCAACGACATCATGAGCGAGTACAGCAAGTTCATGAACTACCTGGGCGACTACTACCAGATCACCCCGGGCTGGGCAACTGCCCGTACCGAATGGTGGAACATGCTGCAGCGTGTGGGCACCGGCGAGGCCGTCGAGACTGCTGTTGCCACCTTCGTGGAGAACGCCAACGCTGCCGCAGCCGCTGAAGCATAAGCACCCGGCACCCCGAATTTCCATTATCTGAACGGAACGAGCCCCTTCCTCGAAGATCCCGGCGAGGGAGGGGCTTTGTTTGTAAAAAAACGCTGTAACCGAAAGGATTGGTGATTTTCTTGGCTGCAAAAACAGCGATCAAGGAGCCAAAGCGCAGCAGCGCCCTGGTCCGGCGTGAAACATTCGCCTCCTACTGCTTCCTGCTGCCCAGCCTGATCTTCTTCCTGGGCTTCGTCATCTACCCCATGATCCTCTGCGTGGTGACCAGCTTCTTTGATTCCACCATGAACCGTGCCGACGTGTTTGTAGGTCTGGCAAACTACAAAGAACTGTTTACCGACCCCATCTTCCTGGGTGCTCTGAAGAACACCTTCATCATCGTGATCGTCTCGGTGCCCGTGACCTGCGTCTTTTCGCTGTGGGTCTCCTCGGCCATCGTAGACCTGCCGGAGTGGGCCACCAGCCTTTTCCGCTGCGTGTTCTACCTGCCCGTGGTCACCGGCTCGGTCGCTGTTACCGTGGTGTGGAAGTGGATGTACAACAACTACTACGGCATCTTCAACTATCTGGGCAAGAGCCTGGGCCTCATCGACAAAAACATCAACTGGCTGGGTGACGAGCGGTTCGCTTTGGGCTGCATCATCCTGATCCTGCTCACCACCTCGGTGGGCCAGCCCATCGTGCTGTATGTTTCGGCCCTGGGCAACGTGGATCAGTCCATCGTGGAAGCCGCCGAAGTGGACGGCGCTACCGATTTCCAGTGCTTCTGGAAGATCAAGTGGCCCGCCATCATGCCCACCACCCTGTACATTCTGGTCATTACCACCATCAACTCCTTCCAGTGCTTTGCGCTGATCCAGCTGCTGACTTCCGGCGGCCCCAACCACAGCACCGATACCATCATGTACTACATCTACTACACCGCCTTCAAGCTGTACCGCTACGGCTACGGCAACGCAATGGGTGTTGTGCTGGCAGTCATCATCGCCATTCTGTCGGCTGTTCAGTTCAAGCTGGGCAACCAGGATAATTAAAGGAGGTGCCGGACAATGAGTGCAAATGCCGCTGCAAAAAAGCAAAAACCGTTGAAGCGTCACCCCAGCAAGCTCAAGAGAATGAGCGCCTACATGATCCTGACGCTGATCCTCATCAGCATCGTTGCGGTGCTGTTCGCCTTCCCGCTGTACTGGATCATCACCGGTTCCTTCAAGACCGGTGCCGCCATCAACGCCACCACCCCGGAATGGTGGCCCAGCCAGTGGGTGCTGACCAACTACCAGAAGCTGTTTTCCGGCAAGAGCGCCCCGCTGTGGCAGCTGGCTGTGCCCTTTGGCTCCAAGTTCAGCGCTAACGGCGAGCCCATCTACTTCTCGGTAGGCCCCACCGCTCCCGCTGCCATCCGCTGGATGATCAACACCGTGTTCATGGCCGTCATGTCCATGATCCTCACCTGCATCACCGCCGCCATGGCCGGCTATGCACTGGCAAAAAAGCGCTTTGTAGGCCGCAAGCTGCTGTTCACCCTCATCGTGTGCGCAATGGCTCTGCCCAAGCAGGTCATCCTGATCCCCCTGCTGCGCGAGATGAGCGCCC
>OOAE01001511.1_pt1 | contig 16088 bp, 19 predicted proteins | sample 1671271 | NCBI WGS metagenome assembly OOAE01 (sample SAMN06348139, study PRJEB24527) | human gut metagenome | biome: human gut; feature: ankylosing spondylitis patient; material: feces | host: Homo sapiens | place: China | collected 2015-10 | reverse complement strand
CAGATATTGAAAAGAGAGATTTAATTATGACCGCTGGTGCACTATTAAAAAGTGGTGCAGACGTATCAAGGCTTGAAGATATTGAAGTAAAGAAAATGATGGAGAAAATCGCCGCTAACGCGGTATGTATAGGACTTTATAATTTCAATCGTTTCATTATTTCAAATATTGGTGATGGTGATTTTGCATCAATTAAATTAGGGTGGGGTAGTGTAATAAATGATTTCAATAGATGTATGAAAATCATTGATAATGAGGGCAAAAACCTCAAAGACATTCTTACACCCGAAGAAATTACAGAAGCAACGAACTACACAATTTTCGAGCAAACAGGTGAAAACGAGGATTGACCATGGGAAAACAAATCAGACGTGTAAACGTACCAACAGGAGCACGTATTAACTTTGTAGACAAACGCACAACTATAAAGGAGACATTGACAGATGGTACAATCAATTATTATGACCTCAACAATTCGCTGTTGTGTGAAGGGTACTACACAAATCAGATACGTGGAACTTTACAGAGAGTGGAAACGGAGACAGAGATTTACTATACCTTTACTTTTAATAATGGTAGTAACACGCACTATAGAAACTTTTATAAATTGCGAACTCTGTAATTGTATCATATCATTATCTGGTTTACCGCCGTAGGATTAACACAACACGCAATATAATATAATTTGATAATACTACATAACATTACACTTCAAACAAACAATAACACAAAAAAAGGAGATTATAATTATGAAGAATTTTAAACTGGTATCTGGAGACGAAAAATGCGTAAAGCTTGTAAAAATCAATGGTACAACAGCACTTGCGAAGGACGCAAAACCATCTGGTAAGCTTTTAGGAATTGTAGTTGGTACTGATGATGTAACAGGGAAAATCACTTACTATCTCTGTATGGAAACTGAAGAAGGTTTTGGCATTTACGCAACAGGTGTTGCACGTGAAATTGACAAGATTTCCGATTTGTTAACGGATGCTATTGCAGATGGGCATGATTTTATAATTGAGTGTACAACAGGTATTTCAAGGAACTCTGGACAGACATTCTTTAAAATTATGGTAAGAAGCTTATAAACGCGGCAAACGGTCAACAGTGCGGTTGACTCCAAATAATAGAACGGAAACTAATCAAGTTTGTTCGTTTTTTTGCATCTATAAAGGGACTGTGAACAGTCCCTTTTTATAATTTCATAATGTTAACAATTTATTAACAAAATATCTCATATTTGTTCATATTTATATGTTAAACTAAAAGAACAAAATGAAAGTGAGGTATGAATATGTATTTGGAAAGCCAATTATTAGAACTTCAACACGCTATTGTATTGAGAGCATTAGACGATATCAAAACACCTGTTTTGAGACTGAAGTATTACAGAGAAGTTAGAGAGTCACTTGAATTATATGCACCACTCTATCACATGACAGCAGATGAAATGATTCAAAGCGCAATCGCAAGCGGCTACATCGAGCCTTTTACAGAAAGAGAGGTAGAGGAGTATGGCAAGTAAGCAAAAAGAGCGTGTTGGCGAAGTCCAACGCGCAAAAGGGATTTTATATGACGTGTCTAATGGAAAGTATGTGTTGCTCAAGAAACACTACACAAAAGATGAATCGCTTCTGTTGCTCAGAACTTTAGGCAAAAGAGCGCAAACCAGGCTTGCAACCCTTAAAGAATATTTCAGCGAACGCGGTAAACGTTATACTGGGGAAATAAATCCTATCTATGATAGATATAAAGGGTTCGATATTAAGTATCAAGGCTTATCCTTGCAAGCGATTCAGAAAAAAGTATCAACCGCTATCGAGATATTAAATGCTAAACAATCCACTTACACGGGATATAGACAGCTACAAAATAAAGCATACCAGAAAATGATAGAGAATCACCCAAAACTCAAAAACCTATCTTTTGAAGATTGGAAGAAAATGACAACATATATGGGTGCCTGGCAATCAGCTCATGAGGGTGAGCAGTATGATAGTGAACAGCTACTTGCTTATGCTAACTGGGCTGGAAATACACTAGGTAGTGGTTTCGATGGTTTAGTGGCAATGAATCCCGAAGATGTTGACCTTGATGCATGGTTTTTAGATGTACAACGTGAAGGTAGTTCCGGAGAGTGGTTATCTCTTGATCAAGATTTTGACGACATTTAAGAGAGGTGTAGACAATGGCAAAACGAAAAGAAAAAATTTCATATTGTAAAAAGTTTCTTTGTTTTGACATTGAAACGACTCACGAACACATAACAGAAGATTGTGACATAATCTATACATGGCATTGGTCAGTGATGGATAGTGACTATAACTATAACACATGCTCATCATGGTCAAATTTATATGATTACTTGCATAGCCAATATCAAACATTTGCAACTCAAGGCGAGAACCGCATTATTGTATATGTACATAACTTATCATATGAAATGGAAGCTATAATAAGAAACCTAGAAGGACACACCATGACAGGCGGTTTCTACATGGATACGCACGAACCCTTATATCTTATCATTGATGATGTACTAGAGTTTCGTTGCTCATACAAGCTTACGAATAAAGGTCTTGCGGCATGTGGAAAAGACGTAGGACTTGAAAAGCTTGAAATGAACTATAAAGATATCGTAAAACCTGGTGAAACGTTGCCGCAAGACAAAGAACGCTATACATACCGTGACGTTGAAATCATGGTGGCGAAAATCCACCAGTTGGAAGAACAGGAAGGTAAACCTTTTTACGAATTTCCATACACAAATACGGGATTTTTACGTGATGAGCTTCGCGCTATTATGAAAAAAGATGCTAAGTGGATGAAGATGTTTAGGAATACTTCGCTTGACTATGACAGATATGTGATTTGTCGAAAAGCTTTCATGGGCGGCTATACACACGCTAACTACATGTATGCAGGTCAAATCATGGAAAACGTTGATAGTTATGATTTTGGTAGTGCGTACCCGTTCGCAATCGCAACAGAAAAATTTCCAGTCGCACCGCTTAAACGTTTACCAAATGCCAATATTTATGACTTAAAACGTTTGCTTAACACAGACAATTACTTATTTATTTGCACAATCACAGCAAAGAACGTTCGCGCAAGAGGTACAATGACATACTTATCATCATCACATTGCGAAGTATCAAGTGATAGTGTTTTGGACAATGGTAGAATTTTTAAGGCTGATATGATAAAAACAACATGTACTAGCCTTGATCTTGCTATTATTTTGCGTATGTACAAGATTGATGCAATCCGAGTAGATGAATGTTACTATTGTAGAGCTGACTATTTACCATCTGGCATTGTTTGCACAATGCTAAAGTATTACAACAACAAACAGAGTTTAAAGCATGTAAAAGGTGAAGAATTAAACTATGCAAAAGCAAAAAACCGTGTAAACTCTTTTTATGGCATGTTTGTTCAAGATCCCATTCATGATGTTGTAACACTTGACGGCACAGAATGGACTTTAGAGCATTGCGCAATCACCAATAAAGAGGAAATTTCCGCGCAACTTGAGAAATTTTATAAATCGTTTAGAAGTTTTTTACCTTATCAAATTGGTGTTTTTATACCCGCGTGGACACGCTATCATTTAATGCATGATATAGTGTCAAAGATTGATAGAAATGTGCTCTATTGTGATACAGACAGCGCGAAAGTTATCAATCGAGAAGAATGCTTGGAAGTAATAAACGGATATAACGAATATGCAAAATATAAGATTGACTTAGCAATAAAACGCTATGGTTTAGATTATAAACTACCAGACTTAGGAATTTTTGATTGGGAAACCGAAAAAACTGGTGCATGGTTGAAATTTAAAACTTTTGGCGCGAAGAAATATATATATCAAGATACTGATAACAAATTGTATATGACTGTATCTGGACTCTCGAAGAAAGCTGTAAACTATCTTTCATCAATCGAAGATTTTGAAATTTTTACAACCTTCGACAAAGATGTATCTGGACGTACAATATCACACCCAACAACAAACGCAATTCCTACATATGATAACGGGGGAACTTGGATAGAAGATACTACATATACTCTATCAATCTCACCCGAATATGGCGCTTTGATTGGAATAGACATTTATAGCATCAAGCCGACAATAATAACAAAAGACGGAAAGAAAGAAAACACAGATGTAGATATAAGTAAACGTTTAGAAAAGTTTACGGCAAAAACCAAACATTTATCACCAATAATATTAGAAAAGATAGGAGAATAACATGGAAATTGAAAATCTTTATATAACAGTAGGTGACGAAACCTATATAAACATTCCATCATTGTATACTTTAAACGCTGATGTTTACATTGTTTTTGGTGAACGCTCAGCTGGTAAAACATACTCTGTTTTCAAGGGATTGTTTGACGACTATAACGCGACTGGTGCGCAATTTGTATACATGCGTACACGTGAAGATTATCTTATTCGCGGTAGAGCGTGGGGTGCTGTCGCCAACATCAAGCCGTATGTTGAAAAAACGCTATGGAAAGAAGAAGCGAACTTGAATTACTATAGTGGTGTTTACCGCAAACAAGAATTGGGACGTAACAATAAATGGGTATACTCACCATGTGGCTATAGTTCTTCAATAGCTTCATGGATGAAATACAAAGGTAATGGATACGATAGCGTTAAAACTATATTTTTAGATGAATTTATCGAAGATGTTGACACTACTACAATTATACCACTTTCCAGAAATGAATTTTTGAAAGGTTATAGTCAACAGCTTTCAACTATAGTTAGAAGAAGAAAAGACGTTAAAATTGTAGCATGTGCAAACAGTATCAACCCCAAAAGCCCTTTATTTGATTATTACAACATTGATGCACGTAAACTTGAACAGGGAAAAGTTTATATTTTCAATCGCAAAATTGACGATGGTGATACACTGAAAATTTGTGTGCTGTACACCGAACCGCCAAAAAAAGCGCACGTGTCAAAGCATCTTGCCGTTTACGAGTCCCAAACAAACGACATGACTATAAACGGAGCTTGGCAAGAGGAAGTCTATCCGGCAATTTTTAATCACTTGTCATGGAAATGGTACGCGGAGTTGACGGTGAAAACCAACCGTGTCTATATAGCAGATTTTGGAATAACAGTCATTTTTCCAGAAAAACAACGTTGTCCAATGGTAATTGTAGACGGTAAATATAAATCAAAAAACAATATACTTACAAATGAGCTATATTTACCGACAACTCGAAAATTGATAGAATGGATGCTATATTATAAACGCACTTCACAAATCTGTGCAAGCTCAAAAGCGGCAAGCGAAAAATTCAATGACTTAATCAAGCGTGTGCTTATTGACAGAAATTAAATATATGTTAAACTATAGTTAGGGACTACCAGACAGACCGTGAAGAGCGGGGTAGTTGTGCAAACTGTCAGCACGGGCGTGGAGACACGCCCACCTTTTTAGAAAGTGAGGTGTTGTGATGGATGTAAGTGCAGTTACACAGATAATTACAAGCGTAGGCTTTCCGATCTGTATGACGTTAATCTTGTGTTACTATATCAAGTACCAGACAGACGTTCATAAAGAGGAAACAAAAGAGTTGACAAATGCTATTAACTCACTGAGGGAAATGATATCAGAGATTAAAACAAAATTGGAAGATGAGGTGAAAGCATGACATATTATGAAGTTATCAAAAAAGCGTTATTTATGTTTTATCACCGTGATGAATATGCATATTTTTACGGTGCAAAAGGGCAAGTCCTAACCGATGAAGTGATGAACACACTTATCAGTCTCGAACCCGCCTATTTTTCAAAGTATACAACGCAAGAGTTAGCCGCTTATAAAGCATTCTCGCGTGGCAAAATTGGATATGATTGTAGCGGTTTCGTGTCCGCTGTCGTAGGTGTACAAAATTACAGCACCGGACACTATCATGACGGAGCAGAAAAGACTACACCGCTTTTAGGAACAGAAGGAAACGGATTGTATTCATCTTTTGGCGGTAAAGGTAGACATGTCGGCATTGACATTGGCTACGGTTTCTTTCTGCACATGCCAAAAGAGGGGCACACCATTGAATTAGGCAGAATAGCAGAATATGAATGGGAGCACAGTTTTCACTTTGCGAATATTAACTATGAGGGGGCAAAAGCATGATTGATATCGATAAGATGGTGACAACGCTTTCAATTCCAGATGGAATGACAGTTGATGAAATGCGAAGAATTGTTGTTGACGTGCTTGATATGGCGAAAGCTTCAAATGAAGCTGAGAAAGCCATTGCGACAGAAAACGCAACACTGAAAACGGAAAACGACAGACTCAGCAAGCAGAACTTGGAGCTGTTCAACCGTGTAACAACTTCTATTTCTCCGCCCACAAAAACAAAGGATGATGACGGAAAAGATGAAGTCACAACCGATGACATTTTAAGCTATTATAGCTAATATAGAAAGTGAGGTATAAAAGTATGGCAAAAACAACAACACCGCTGTCAAGCGCACAGCGCGGAGTAAATCTTTTTAACGATGCTAGAAAGAATTCCTCAAACGAATACATGAGGGCAACAGGCGAAGTTACCGTGGCGACTTCTATTAGTCACGCCATGACACCAATTGTAAAGTATGCACCATTTATGAATGAGTTTCTTCACTATGTTGTAAACAAGATTGTCATTCAGTCCGTGGAATCTAAGATGTATACCAATCAGTATGCAATGCTGAAAAAAGAAGGTTTTCCACTTGGAACTGATATGGAAATGAACTATGTCAATCCTGCTATGGGGCGTGATTATGACATTTCTCTTGGAGCAATGCTGTTACAGGTGACAAAACCAGATGTAAAAACTTGTTATTTCCGACAGAATCGTAGACGACAGTTCCCAGTAACTATTCCTAGAGAGCTTATGGAAGGTGCTTTCACGTCATGGGAGCAGCTAGACAGTATGGTAACGGGCATGGTGACAAGTCTTTTCAGTGGGAACGAGATTGAAGAAGAAAACCTTATCAAGAAGTTGATTCAGACTTCCGTTAAAAACAACGTAGTAGTTAAGAAGGAAATTCCATGGGATGAGGCTGACCCTGCCGCTTCATCTGTCGGCTTTATCAAGACCATTCAGAAAATTGCACTTGATATCACACATGCTTCAAGTAAATTCAACAACTATCAGGCATATGCAACAGCACAGGGAATTGCAGACGCGACACCTGCTATCACATGGACACCATCTGACAGTTTATATTTGTTTATAAGAAGCGACGTTTTAGTAAATTGCAATGTTGAAACACTCGCGGGTGCTTTCAACATGAGCAAAGCTGACCTGGTTGGACGTGTGACACCTTTCCCAGACTTCAGCTACTTAGATTTTGAATCTGCAATTGATCCTGAGACAAAGTACTGGAAAACCATTACAGACGATCAGAATATTTTAGCCGTATTAGCGGATGTTAATACTTTCGAGTACCGCGACAACTTAAGTACAAGTGGTGACTTCTACAATGCCGCGGGAATGTATCAGAATCAGTACTTAAACGTATGGCAGACATACGGCATTAGACCGTGGGGAAATGCTGTTGCAATTTGCAAAAATGCTTAATAGAGGGGGGATAATATGACAACTGTATACTTGTTTGATTCGCCATTTGACGACAGCGGTAAACACTTGTTAATCCCAGCAGAAAGAAACGCTGAGGGGTTTTTAAAAGAACTTCTCAGCGTTCTTCCGTATAAACGCTACGATAATGTAACGTGGGAAAGACAGGGGCAAACGTTTCGTTGTCCCGTTAGAGCAGATGAAATTAAACGCTATAACTACATGGCTTATCAGAATGAAAACCGAATTGAATTTGCTTATATCATTGATTATCAGTATGTAAACAACAAACTCACATATGTAAATACATCTGTTGATTATTGGGCGACTTACCTTGATAAATTCACATTCCATCCATCACCAGTCATGAGGCAGCACCCCGCAAGTGACGGGCTTTTTGCAAACTTTTACCCCGAACCAACACAAGTTGATAGGTGGGAAATTGCCCGAACCGAATACGGCTTTTCAAAAGATGATGACGACTCCGTTTTTCTGATGACCGCAAACAATACGGACACCTATGAAAACCGTTCAAGTGATTTTTACGCGGCAATTGCAAATTTCGCCATGGGCGATTACGGGCAAATCAATAATTTCTTTTCGTTGGTATCTGTCAACCCTTGCGAATGTGGCGGCATAGTCCAGAGTAACACAAGTAAGCTTTCAAGAGCACAAGCGTTAGAAGTAGTTAAACGCTATGCAAAATGTGGCAGACAGGAAGATATTATCGGAGCTTATCACGTACCTAAATTTTTTGCTAGTGACATAAGTGGCGAAAATCTGGACAAAGTTGACAACCGCACAGGTGTTGTAGAGCTAACACAATCTTTTGTTGAAAAACCTTTATGGAATAAACTATATACTTCCCCACAATTTAACAAATTAACAGTTAATTGCGGTGGTAGTGCTAAAGAATATGACTTTAGATATTTTGATGAATCTGCACTTTTAGCCAAAAAGTTTACGTTCAAGTGGGCGGCTAATCAATCCCAATTGGGCGGCATCGTAATTACACCCGAACAGTACGGAAACGGCACGAATGGCGACTATTCCCTTGCAAGTAGTACGTGGGATAGTGTTCAACTTTCGACTACACAGTTAAACAATAGTGGCGTCATGCGCGATTTTGGTAATTTTGGCGTGGCATCAATCGGAAATTTATTTTCTCTTGATATCAAGGGGGAACTTCAAGCCGCGGAAACATTTGCAGAAAACCTAGGTGCAAAATTTGAAGAATCAGACCTTACTATTGGAAATCCTACTGGAACTATTGCCATGTATAACGCTCTTTTTCCTATGATATCTGTAGCGTGGTATTATCCTTCATTGCAAGATATCAAAAAGTTTAACAACTATTTCTGTATGTATGGTTATAATTACAATGGTAGTTTAGCCGACATTGTTATAGACTCATTACCAATTGTTAACTATGTACACACAAGCGGTGCAATCATCACCGCGGAAAACGCACCGCAAAACGCAATTGCATACATGGCAAACCGTCTTGATAGTGGTGTCTGGTTTTGGCATGGAATCGGAAATTACAAACACACTGATAAAATCTTAGAAAATCATTTTCCAGAAAGTGAGGGTGATTAAATGGCAACATATATTGGAGAAGCGTCAAAAGATGAAAACGGCAATCTTTGGGGCGGCAGAGACGGAGATCAAAACGGACTTGAAGTCCGCGTAACGGGTTGGTTTCCGCAAACTGGAGACGGTAGGCGTTGGGACTGGGTGGCACGTATTCGCAACCGTCCAGACGTTGCCCGTGGAATTGCTACACTTATGATAGAATCATGCGACAATCAAAATGTTGGTTACAATCAACATAGACGGGAAACTTTTACAAATGAGTGTAGAAAAGTTGGGTGGAAGCCCAAAGATGTTAAAGTACCGTGCGCTACTGACTGTTCTGCTTTAGTTGCATGTGTATTAAATTGCCTTAATATTTTCGTTAGTACAAGTATGAACACATACAATGAATTAGAACAGCTTAAGAATACAGAGCTATTTGACATATTGTATGACAGTAAATACTTGACAACTGGTGATAACTTGCAAGTTGGCGACATTCTACACATGCCTGGTCACACTGCTATAGTTGTGCAAAATTCAGAATCGACACAACCTGTTTCAGAAGAAAAGAAAGAAGATGAACAAGTAGGCGCTCGAATGTGGATAAATTGGCAAGTTTTTGAGTCTGGTAAAGAATATTCTGACACTAGCGGTTGGTATATAAACGGAGATAAGGGTAGAGCATACGGGCGATATCAGTTTGATTATCGTTATGGACTAGTGCCTTTTATGCAATTTTGTATACAGCACTATCCTACTCTTTTTAGTGGTTTTCAACCATACATTGATTTGGGTGTAGGTAATGAGCAACTTGTTAGCAATAGCGGACTGAAACAATTATTCATGGACTACACAACCAACCACTTAGCAGAATTTTCAAAAATGCAAAACTGGGCGATGTTTAATAACTATTATAGTTTGATTAGAAGTGAGATACAAAAACATTTAGGCTATGACGTTTCAAACGTTGGAGCGTATGCCGTGGGAACTGCCGCAAGTATTGCAATTCGTGATAGTGGATACTGGGACGCTGTAAAAGATATCTTCACGGGCACAACAGGAAAAGAGACAGAAAGTGATTGGATAAAATTGGTCATGGCACGTCAAAACGCTAAAACGGGTGCAAATGACGGCAATCGTTGGACAACTACACAGTATAACCGCGTCTTTGCTGACATGGCATCCCAAACAGGCGTTATTCAAATTGGCGAAGGCACAATTTCAGACTCAGACTCGAAAGCCCCTGTCAATCCAGCTGGTGGAAATGCGGGAAGTGCAACAGGTAGCGGTACAACTGAGGTTGTGCAACCAACAACACCGCCCCCACCAATAGGGGGAATTGATGCTAGAAGTATGTTTTGCCCTTATTGGTCTTTAAAATACTTTGCGAATGTGCTACCACTGAAAATTGGTAATTGACAATGACGGTCAATATGGTAAAATGAGGGTGGAAGGCTGAGGGCTGAGGGGTGAGGGGTGAGGGTGAGGGTGAATGATAAATGCACCAATTTCCGTGTATAATTTAGAAAGTGAGGTGTTGAAATTTGAAAAGAAATACCAAAAATCAGAATACACAGACAGAAAACCTTTTAACTATCGGTCTGTATTATACTTTTTTGCGTAGGATTGCTGTTGACGCTTGGACTTTTGAGGGGTTGCCATTTGATGACGATGACGTTTACCGACATGCAAATAACATTCTCAATGAAAATTTTGTACTTGGTAAGTTAGGGGGACTCTGGAAAGAAGATGGATTTTATGTTGTCGGAGATTGCACAACATCAAGTACTAAGACGTGGTATGGCGGTGCAACAAAGTATCAATGTAAGACGTTCGTGAATACGGTTAGTAAAGACTTGAGCGAAGTTGCTACATTGACGGCTAGCTTGTCACCTTACACAGACTATGACGTTGTTTCTATTAACGGTTTATGTCGACACTATGCCGCGTTGCTTTACGAATGCGACAGGTGCATAAACGTGAATTTAAAAGCACAGAACACGCCCGCAATCTTAAATGCACCAGATGGTCAAGAGCTGACGTTTGCCAATCTCTATGAGCAAATTGCGGGTCATAAACCTGTTGTCTATACAAGAGATATGTCGCCGCTTAAAAGTCAGTATGATGATATACGCCAAATTGTATATCAGACACCCGCGCCATTTGTTGCGGGAAATGTAGAACAACTGAAATCTATGCTAATGTCGGACTTTATGTTTATGTTGGGTGTTAACGGACGAACACAGTCGAAAGTTGCACAGGTTTCAAGCCTTGAAGTGATGCAAGACGCCCCAACACTAATGGTTTTAAGAAATTCGTATGAACAGGCGAGACAAAATTTCTGTGATCAATGCAACAAGAAATTTGGCTTGAATGTTAAAGCTACGTTTAATGACTCAAATATTGGTGATGTTGGACTGCTAGACCAATTTTCAGTTATGGACACCAATAGAGAAACAGTGAAGGAAGTTAAGAACAGTGGTTTAGAAGCTCAAGAAAGTGAGGGTGAGGATAATGACAATTCCAATGATTGATACTAATTTTTTGGATAATGATAAGTATTGGTATGATGTGGGGGCGGCTTATACGCTCCATGTATATGATATTTTGCAGAATGCTCAAGTCGGAAATGACAGGAAGTCTAATAAAAGCTTGTTTGATAATTATGATTTTGCGGCTTTTGGGCTTGACGATTATCCGCTTTTCAGTGAGGATTTTAGAAAGCCTATTAACGATATGATCATTCGTCATTTTCTGGAGTGGGAAATTGGTTATGAGACAGACTTTTTGTTTCGTGAACACATTAGAGGTGATATGGCGCGAATTATGCCAGAATTAAACATCAAGCTAAAGGCACGGTTTGAAGCGTATAACGCAAAGAATATGTTTGAAACGGACAACAGCAAAAACATTCATACTTCCGATGATTGGCACAAGTTTCTTGACACACCGCAAGGGCAAACGGATTTGCTCGATGACAACTATCTGACAAATGTATCAAAAAATCATGTGGATGATAGCACAACTCACACGGGGTCAAGTGGAACAGCCGCGTCTAACGCACAGACTTATACAAGTGCCGTGTGGGATTTTGAGACGGAAATTTGCGATAAACTGAAACATAATTTTTTGGGGCTTTTTAGGTGATTGACGAAAGCGGAACTTGTGATATAATGAGTTTAGAATTATGAAAGTGAGGTGTAATATATGGCAAATATACCTATTATCAATCCGCCCGACAAGGAGCATTTGGGCTTTTGTTGGCATCATCAATTTACAATTCCTTTGCTTTTTGATGATTGCTTGTCACTTCTACAAAAGGTATGTGCTTTGTGGGCGAAGTTGAATGATGTTATTGACGCATTGAATGAATTTAATGCCGAATTTAATGCGTGGGCAAAAAGTGTAGAAGAATCTTTAAAAGATTTGTATGCAAAGTATCAGTCACTTGATACTAGAGTAACGAATATTGAAAATGAGTTAGAGTCTATCCAAACCGAATTGACTAATATAAAAAATGACATTTCAAATATTGAGCAACGTTTAGATAATGTAGAGAATAGAATTTCAAATGTCGAAAATGAAATTACAGATATTAAACAGTCAATTTCCAATATCGAAAACTCTATTACTCAGATTCAAGCTGACATGACAGCGTTAGAAGCCAGGGTGAAAAAGTTGGAAGATTTGCTGAAGAATCTTAATATTATTCCACCGATTGATATTTATAATGCGACAGATGAGGAATTTGCTAGTGGGCTTTGGGTGAATTGGTGGAATTGGTTAAAGTCACATCTTCAGTTCACATCACAAGCACCTGCTGAACGTTGGGAATACTCTCCAAATGTTGTGTGGTGGGACGAAACAACACGCTTACCTCGATATTTTCAGTTGGGGCGAATATCACAGCCGCTTACTTTGTGTAAGTTGCCGTTTGTTGCGGTTTGCAAGGGAATATTTGATCACATTCCAACCTATACAGAATTGATTAAGGTATGCCCCAGGTATTTGTCTATACAATTTACACCTGCCAACGGTTTTTTTGATTTTCCTTTAACATCTCCTTTTGGTTTCACGATGGACGAAATTAAATTTCAAACATCGTATATACCGTTTCTGCCTGCACAAAGTAGAGTATTCGACTATGATTATAATAGCATTTTGCGAGATGCAAAAAACGTTAATTGTGGTGTGCGTTTACAAGTCCCCTCAAGCGGCACTAGCGCTAAATTGTGTGTTGCTAGCAGTCAACTTACAATGGGAACTTGTCCAGATAGTGCAGTTATCACGGAAAGCACAAAGTGGGACTTATATATTTACGCAGTTGCGGAAAATGGATAATTTTAGAAAGAGAGGTGTTTGTATATGGATTTGTTAAAATATTTAGAACCAATGAAGAATTTACCAGAAAGATTTTCTAATCTTGCGTTTTGGCGTGGGGTGAGAAAGCTGAGGGATGAGGTTGTTAATGCGTTCGAGTATGTGGATAGTTGGGGGGAGAGTGTTGAGAATGATCTTGCAAATATTAAAAGTGTTGACTATAAACGAAATGCACAATTGAAGTTAACTGTCAAAGATACTACCATTCCAACTACTCGATATATGGTCATTGATTCCAAATTTGTATATATATCAAATATATATAATTTACAAATTGGTTCAGAGTTACCAACGAACTACGGAGCAACAATATATATATCCGTATCAATCAAACAAGATTCAATGCCTGATACTGTGTGCATAGGTTTCGTTACTCCTATGGTAGATAGTGGTTTAATTAAAGTTGTCGGCAATCATTTAATTGGAATGATTCCAAGCGGAAGTATTGACCCGTCATTACCGCTTACTATTACATCAGCTTTTATTGCCTATAATCCAACTCTTTAATAAAAGCCGCCAATATTTGGCGGCTTTTTGTTTATTATTTGGTTGGGAATGTGATTTCCAGAAGATAGTCAAGGGATGTTAAGACAAATGACATGCTTATAAGCTCTTTTGAGGTTTCAACCTTTTGGACTTCTTGAAAAAATGATGCAATCATTCGTTTTGCTGTTTTGTCCTTGCCATATTTGAGAAGTAATTCTCCGATTTCATCATACATCTGGTATTTCTGTTTTGTGGTTAATGCGTCCATATTCAAGCCTCACTTTCTTATATTTATGACAATGTGCATTCCACGGCATACATTTCTTTATACCCTTGCATTTTAAGCACTTCTTTTGCACGCTTTATTGCGTTCTCACAACTATATCCATTGCATGCTACATATTCGGGGTAAACTGAATCTGTATTTTCGTCATAAACGTGAATTTCTACCGTGTACGCTCTGTATTGTTTTCTCATTTTATACCTCACTTTCTCACCGTCAAGCCGATATGACAGCTATGATATTATTTTAGTATGTTAACGTTGGTCTACTGTATCTACGTGATTCATGTAAACCTGTTGCGGGTTCAACGTATGAACTCCATACGCCATTGACAACATTTGACATTGATAATTGCAAATCTAAGTATTTGCGCATTGCATAAGATATTTCATTATCATAATATTGCGATATCATATCACGCATGAATTTACGTGCTCTAGCTTCATACGTATGCCCTGTTTTACATTTACTTAAGTCTGCTAGCGTTCGCTTTAGTTCGCGGTGCGCTTTAAGATATACCTGTCTCTTTTTATCTAACATGTTAAAGTCGATATTTGCAAGGGTTGCAAGGCTAACGTGATGCCATTCTGGATTGGTAATTGCTTCATATCGTTTCCATGTTTTACCGCAAGTCTTTTTCCCCTTGCATTCATTGCCTTTTCTGTCGGCTAAACAACAGAAACATTTGTCATTGTACATTTCTGTGATTGTCGGGAAACCGCCAAACATGCCATATAAAGAATTTTTTGACACCTTCTTTAAATTACTGCAATCATTTCCCCACTGGTCCGCCATAGCTTTTGCTATTCCAGGAAAAGTCTTTGATCTTACTAAAGCACGTTGTTCTTTTGTAAGATTCCCGGCTTCAACATACCATTTTGCCATCGTTTTTCCAGACTTAAATTTTATTCTATCTGGAATCTCTACAATTTTTGTTGGTACAAGCTTTGGTAAACCTTTTAACCACAAACACGTACGTTTTTCGTATGCATCACCATATTCAAAAGGCTCAATAATTTGATCTGGTTTTCTCCATTTTGTACTCATTACACCAACAGGATTTTCAATTGCTATTTTATCACAATCAGCATTTGCAATTGTCATAAAAAACTTGATTGCGTCATTTCTATCTAGCATTCTTTGAATTGCTTTATCTCCATACTTTTCATAATTAAACCATCTGTTGCCCGTCACAGTCAAATATGTACATGGGGGAAATGCGATGATCATATCCCACTTACCAGAAATTTCATGCTCTACTCCATCAACAGTGCTAAAAATGCAATTTCCATTCAATAATAAAGTAACGTCTTTCTTGATGTGCCACTCCGGATGATTACCAGAACAGTCAAGTAAATCGCAAGAATAAGCTTCATTCCCCAACTTTCGCAACTCAATTGTTACTCTCTGTGATTCTTCACATGCTACCAATACTTTCATTATTATTCCTTCCTTCAAGTCTTTCCTTGACGTCTTTGTTTTCTTTTCTCTTTCTGATTATATTATAGCAAATATCAGAATATAAACAATGATGTAATTTAACCTCTTATCAGAAAAATTATTGATCTTTTATAGTTCATAGTTTGTTAACAATTATAGCCGGATGATACCTGGATAACCCCTGGATGCTTCAACGCTTTCACACGTTACCACTTTAACGCGGTGAAGTTTAACGCTTTAACGTGCTAAAGTGTCAGACCTGTTGTTCTAAAATTTTCGGCAAACGGAGATCGGAAGAGCGTCGTGTAGGGAAAGAGTGTAG
>OOAE01001508.1_pt1 | contig 16095 bp, 7 predicted proteins | sample 1671271 | NCBI WGS metagenome assembly OOAE01 (sample SAMN06348139, study PRJEB24527) | human gut metagenome | biome: human gut; feature: ankylosing spondylitis patient; material: feces | host: Homo sapiens | place: China | collected 2015-10 | reverse complement strand
CTGGTGACCTCGGGTCCCGGCGCCACGAACACCGTGACGGGGCTGGCCGACGCGCTGATGGACTCCACGCCGCTGGTGCTCGTCACCGGACAAGTCGGCTCCGCGCTGCTGGGCACCGACGCCTTTCAGGAGACCAATTTCGTCGGCATCACGCAGGCCGTCACCAAGTGGAACTGCCAGGTCAAGCGCACCGAAGACATTCCCGCGGCCATCGCCAAGGCCTTCTACATCGCCCGCTCGGGCCGTCCGGGTCCCGTCGTGGTCGACATCACCAAGGACGCACAATGCGGAACAGCTCCGTTCCGCTACGAAAAAATCACCTCGATCCGCAGCTACCTCCCCGCGCCCGCACCCGACGCGGAACGCATCGCCGAAGCCGCACGGCTGATCGACCAGGCCCGCCGTCCGCTGGTCATGGTGGGTCAGGGCGTCATCCTGGGCAACGCCGAAGCCGAGCTGCGGGCGCTGCTCGACAAGAGCGGCATGCCCGCCGCCTCGACCCTGCTGGGTCTCTCGGCCCTGCCGACCGACCATCCGCAAAACGTGGGCATGCTGGGCATGCACGGCAACTACGGACCCAACATCAAGAATCAGGAGTGCGACCTGCTCGTGGCCGTGGGCATGCGTTTCGACGACCGCGTGACGGGGAATCCCGCGCATTTCGGCGCCAATGCCAAGGTGATCCACCTGGAGATCGACCCCGCGGAGATCGGCAAGATCATCCCGGCCGACGTGGCGGTCGTGGGCGATGTGAAACGCTCCCTGCCGCTCATCACCGAGCGTATCCGCAAACGCGACCACAGCCAATGGATCGCCGGATTCCGCGCCTGCGACCAGATCGAATACGAAGCCGTCATCCGCAAGGCCGTGCACCCCGCCGAGGGGCGTATCCGCATGGGCGAGGCGGTCGCCGCCGTGGCCCGGGCCTACCGTAACGACGCGGTGCTGGTGACCGACGTGGGCCAGCAGCAGATGAACGCCGCGCGCTATTTCGGATTCCGCCGCACGCGCAGCATCGTCACCTCGGGCGGTCTCGGCACGATGGGATTCGGACTTCCGGCGGCCATCGGGGCCAAGCTGGGCGCCCCCGACCGCGAAGTCGTCCTTTTCGCCGGCGACGGCGGCCTGCAAATGACCATTCAGGAGCTGGGCACGATCTTCCAGTCGAAGATCCCCGTGAAAATCGTCCTGCTGAACAACTCGTTCCTCGGCATGGTGCGCCAATGGCAGGAGCTGTTCTACGACCGCCGCTACTCCTTTACGGAGATGGTCAATCCCGATTTCGGGCTGATCGCCCGCGGCAACGGCCTTGCCTACCGCTGCGTCGAACGGCGCGAAGAGCTGGACGAGGCCATCGCAGCCATGAAAGCCTCCGAAGGCGCCTTCCTGCTGGAGGTGCGCGTCGAGGGCGAAGAGAACATTTTCCCGATGGTCCCGGCGGGCGCCCCGGTATCGGAAATCCGGTTCGAGTAAAACGAAACAGCGTATGGAACAGGAATACATCATCACCGTCTTTTCGGAGAACAAGGTGGGCCTGCTGAGCCAGATCACCACCGTCTTCACCTGCCGCGACGTGAACATCGAGAGCCTCACGACCTCGGAATCGGCGTTGCAGGGCATCCACAAATTCACCATCGTGGTCCGCACCACACCCGACCAGGTCGACAAACTCGTGCGGCAGGTCGAGAAGAAGATCGACGTGCTGAAGACCTTCGTCTACACCCCCGACGAGGTCGTGCAGCAGGAGATCGCCCTCTACAAGGTGACCCGCAGCCGGGGCGTCGAACAACTCGTCAGGGAACACAACGTCCGCATTCTGGAGATCGACGAGGACTACATCGTCGTCGAGAAAACCGGCCACAAGGCCGACACGCAGGCGTTGTTCCGCCTGCTGCAACCCTACGGCGTACAGCAGTTCGTGCGCAGCGGCACGGTGGCGATCGTCAAATCGCGGCGCGAACTGCTCAACGAATATCTCGAAGAACTCGCACGAAACGACAGAAAACTTTCATAAAAAACAGTTACGACTATGGCACAGATCAATTTCGGCGGTGTAAACGAAACCGTCGTCACCCGCGAAGAGTTTCCATTGGAGAAGGCACGCAAAGTCCTCGAAAACGAGACGATCGCCGTCATCGGTTACGGCGTACAAGGCCCCGGACAGTCGCTCAACCTGCGCGACAACGGATTCAGGGTCATCGTGGGCCAGCGCGAAGGCTCCGCGAGCTGGGACAAGGCCGTAGCCGACGGCTGGGTGCCGGGCCAGACGCTTTTCGGCATCGAGGAGGCCGCCGAGCGCGCCACGATCATCCAGTACCTGCTCTCCGACGCCGGGCAGATCGCCGTATGGCCTTCAATCAAAAAGCACCTCACGCCGGGCAAGGCCCTCTATTTCTCCCACGGCTTCGGCATCACCTACAAGGAGCGCACGGGCATCGTGCCCCCGGCCGACGTGGACGTGATCCTGATCGCCCCGAAAGGCTCGGGAACCTCGCTGCGGCGCATGTTCCTCCAGGGCCGCGGACTCAATTCGAGCTATGCGGTGTTCCAGGACGCCACGGGCCGCGCCTTCGAACGCGTCGTGGCGCTGGGCATCGGCGTGGGTTCGGGCTACCTGTTCGAAACCGACTTCAAGCGCGAGGTCTACTCCGACCTCACGGGCGAGCGCGGCACGCTGATGGGCGCCATCCAGGGCATCTTCGCCGCCCAGTACGACACGCTGCGCGCCAACGGCCACACCCCCTCGGAGGCCTTCAACGAAACGGTCGAGGAGCTGACCCAGTCGCTCATGCCGCTGGTCTCGGAGAACGGCATGGACTGGATGTACGCCAACTGTTCGACCACGGCCCAGCGCGGCGCGCTGGACTGGTGGAAGAAGTTCCGCGACGCCACGAAGCCCGTCTTCGAAGAGCTGTACAGGGAGGTGGCCGCCGGCAACGAGGCCCAGCGTTCGATCGACCTGAACAGCAAACCCGACTACCGCGAGAAACTCAACGAGGAGCTGCGCGAGATGCGCGAAAGCGAGATGTGGCAGACCGGCGCCGTCGTGCGCAAGCTGCGTCCCGAAAACAACTGACACAAGGCAAGGGTCCTGAAAAAGGCCGGCGGCAGCAGTCGCCGGCCTTTTCCGCGCAATTCGGTTTTGCTCCCGTTCAATTTTTATGTATCTTTGTCTGCCGGAACACCGACAATCCAAACAAAACTACTCAATATGTACAGCCATGACAACCGGGTGGTCATCACCCTCGACGCCGGCGGCACGAACCTCGTTTTCGGCGCCATGCAGGCCAACAAATTCATTGTGGAGCCGATCACCCTCCCGTCGCATGCCGAGAACCTCGACAAATGCCTCGCGACAATGGTCGAAGGGTTCCAGGCCGTCATCGACCGTCTGTCCGAAAAACCCGTAGCCATCAGTTTTGCATTCCCCGGCCCGGCCGACTATCCGAACGGCATCATCGGCGGTTATCTGCCCAACTTCCCGTCGTTCCGCGAAGGCGTGGCGCTGGGTCCGTTCCTCGAAGCGAAATTCGGCATCCCGGTATACATCAACAACGACGGCGACCTGTTCGCCTACGGCGAGGCGCTGGGAGGCGCGCTGCCCGAGGTGAACGCCCGGCTCGAAGCGCTGGGAAGCCCCAAGAAATACAAAAACCTCGTCGGCTACACCTTCGGCACGGGCTTCGGCGTAGGGCTGGTGATCGACAACCGGCTGAACCGCGGCGACAACTCATGCGTCGAGACGTTCTGCCTGCGTCACAAGAAAATGCCCGAAATCATCGTCGAGGACGGGGCGTCGATCCGTGCCGTGAAACGCGTCTACGGCGAAGCTTCGGGCGACGTGAACCACACCTTCGAACCGAAAGATATCTGCGAAATCGCCGAGGGTAAACGCCCGGGAGATGTCGAGGCCGCGAAGAAGGCTTTTGCCGAAATGGGCGAGATCGCCGGCGACGCCATGGCTACGGCCGTGACGCTGGTGGACGGCCTGATCGTCATCGGCGGCGGCATCACGGCGGCCCGCAAATGGATCATGCCCAGCCTGCTGAACGAGCTGCGTTCGAAGATGCACCAGCTCAACGGCAACGAGTTGAACCGCGTGCAGATGAAGGTTTACGATCTGGACGACGAGACGGAGTTCCGCGAATTCGCCAAGGGCGCGCAGCGGCCCCTGAAAGTCTACGGCACGGACCGCTACGTGGCCTACGACCCGCAGAAACGCATCGGCGTCATGGTTTCGAAACTCGGCGCGAGCCAGGCCATTTCGGTCGGCGCATACGCTTTCGCTTTGAGCCAGCTCGACGCAGAGAACGCATAAAAGTATATCGACCATGTATAAATTTCAACCGATTCTGAAATCCCTGATCTGGGGCGGCGAGAAGATCGCCCCTTACAAGGGAATCGCCACCGACCAGCGCAACATCGGCGAAAGCTGGGAGCTTTCGGGCGTCAAGGACAACGAGTCCGTCGTCGCCGAAGGCCCCGAAGCCGGGACATCGCTCCCGGAACTGATCGCCCGTCACGGCGCGGCGCTGTTGGGCAAAGCCAACTACGGGCGTTTCGGCGAGGAGTTCCCGCTGCTGATCAAGTTCATCGACGCCCGGCAGGACCTCTCGATCCAGGTGCACCCGAACGATGAGCTGGCATGGGAACGCCACAAATCCAAGGGCAAGACCGAAATGTGGTACGTGGTGTCGGCGGATAAGGACGCGCACCTGCGTTCGGGCTTCTCGAAGCAGGTAACGCCGGCCGAGTACGAGGCCAGCGTCGGGGACAACACCATCACGGACATCCTGGCCGACTACAAGATCGCACCGGGCGACGTATTCTTCCTGCCCGCGGGACGTGTGCACTCGATCGGCGCGGGGTCGTTCATCGCCGAAATCCAGCAGACCTCGAACATCACCTACCGCATCTACGATTTCAACCGCCGCGATGCCAACGGCAACACCCGCGAACTGCACACCGAACTGGCGAAGGGCGCCATCGACTACACCGTGCTGCCCGATTACCGGACGCATTACGAGCCGGCGCAGGACACGCGCGTGGAGCTGGTGTCGTGCCCTTATTTCACCACGTCGCTCTACGATCTGACCCGCCCCGAGACGCTCGACCTCGCGTCGCTCGACTCGTTCGTCGTGGCGATCTGCATCGAGGGCCGCGGCACGCTCACCGACGACAGCGGCGCAGCGGTTCCGGTGCACCAGGGCGAAACGGTCCTGATTCCGGCTTCGGCCCGTTCGCTCGCCTTCACGCCCGACGGCGGCATGAAGATTCTGACAAGCTGGATCGGCTGATCCGCCTCTTCGGCTCAACGAAAAAAACTCCGGCCTGCGAAAATGCAGGCCGGAGTTTTTCGTTACGGCAAGCCGGAATTACTCCGTCTTGAACCACGCCTTCGTGTCGTAGGTCGCTCCTGCACCCGTCTTCACCACCGAAGCGTCGACCGGGAAATACCCCTTCGCCGCATCCATCGAAGAGAACGGAGCTTCCACGCCGTCGCCCATCTGGTTGTTTGCAGGCGTGTAGCTTCCGGTATGCTTCGCCGACCAGAAATTCGTATCGCTGACCGGCGCGGTGTAGAGGTAATTATAGGTTACCTCCGCCTTGTCAGCCGTAAATCCGGCCGTGTCATACACACCCGTCAGATAATTTTTCGCGGTAACACCGGTATAATACCCGACATTCTTGGTCACGGTCAGCCCTGCGAGGACATAAGCCCGGATCATAATGTTCGGCTGGTAAATGTTATAAATCGTATTGTTCGTCACCTCGACCTGAAGCCGGGTCGTCTGGAATGCCTGCGACCTGTCCCCGCAGTTGATCAGGTAGTTCTGCAAAGGCGTTTCGGCATAAAATACGTTGTTATCCAGACGAATCAACTGCTGCGTATGCGCGTCCTTCGCCTTGGTCGAATAGAACGGCTTGTTGGCGACGGTCATCTTCACGATCGAATTCCCGAAATAGACACTCTTGAAATTCTGCGTATTGTGCGAATCGTAAACCACATTGTAGGCGGCATCCACGGTACAATCCTCGACATGCAGCGTCGGATCATAGGTGGCATTGGTCGTCGTAAAGAGGTTGTAATTGCCCGAGGCTGCGATATGCAGGTTCTTGAAAGCCGCATTGTACTTGCAACGCAGTTCCGGCCCGGAGATCGTCGCCTGCGCACGTTCGGGATAACGGCCGATCAGCACGATGTCGCCCATATTGATCGACGCGCCCGAAATCGTGAACGACAGATCGGCAGCATCGGAGTTGTCGACGAAAATCAAACCTCCGGCCGTAATGATCGCAGCGGTCAGTTCGGACGGCTTGAGCAGCTGCGCTTCCGGATAGACCGTCTTATTGATCGTCAGGTCGCCCAGCGCGATGTCTTTCCCGTCCTGATAATCCTGGTAGTAGTCCGCCTCGGCGGTAACGGGAGCCGCCGCCGTCGTGTTCCCGACGCTTGCCACCTCGCTCGTCAGATCGCCGGCATAGGCGACCACGTAGATCGTATAGGCCGTATTGGCTTCGAGATTCCTGACCGTCACGCCCGTACCCGCACCGGCCGTGCCTTCGGCAAGAACCCTGGCGGCGTCGGGAGCCGCTTCCGTCGATTTGAGGCAGAGGTATTTCCAGCCGTCGGCATTGGCCGAGGGCGCAACGTCGAAGGTCAGCGCCGACTGCGTGGGCTCGACCGTCGCGGAGTTGGTCACCGCAACCGTCGGAGCGACGGGAGCCGTTCCGGTGCTCTCAACCTGGATTTTGGCCACCGTCGAAAGCCCGCCGGCCGCAAAGGCCTCGATCGCCACGTCCTTCGACGTGTCGGCCGTGGCGCGGGTCACGGCTGCGGGGGCCGTCACGATCAGTTCGGCCCTCTCATCCACGGCATCGGTCAGGCGTGCCGACCAGCCCTCGGGAGCCGACAGTTTCACCTGCTCGACCCCTCGGATCTCCACCACGAAACGTTTGGTGGCCCCGGCGTCGAACGTCTGCACACCCTCGGTCGGCGTGACGATCCGGCAGAAGAAATCGCTCACGATCGGAATGCGCAGTTCCTCGCCGCCGAGCAGCCTGATATAGAGGTCGCCGCCGTCGACCTTCACCTCCTCGAAGAACTTGTCGGTCACCGTACCCGAGCCGATGGCCTTGACGGGCTGACCCTTGGTGTCCTTCACATTTTCGAAGGAGGTGCCGCCGTCGTAGCTCACCTGCCAGTAGCCGGTGGCCTCGTCGATGCGGAACCGGGGCGTCGTGCCGTCCTCGGCCACGGCCTTCACGCCGAGCGAGGTGAACGTGGCTCCGTTGTCGGTCGACACCTGCCACTCGCCCTTGTCGTTGATCGAGACGATCGGAATCACGGCCACGGCCTCGCTGCCCTGCACCAGTTCGATGGTCTCGCCGTTGGTCAGCGTGACGACGTATTTGCCATCGGAGGTCTCGACCTTGGAGATCGTGGCGCCGCCGTAGAGTTTCTGCAACGCCTCGATGTTGCCGTTCAGCGCGTCGACCTGCGTTTCGAGCGCCTGCACGCGGCTCTTCAGGTCGTCGATCGCATCCCACAGGTCGTCGTTGTTGTCGCACGACTGGAAAACCGCAGCCAGCGCGACGAAGATCAGGATCAGATACTTTTTCATAATATGTTTGGTTTTTTATTCTATTTCAAAGAATTGAGCCATGCGGGGACATACCCTAACCGCTGGCGCAGCTGCGCTTCGTAGAGCGACAGCGGCTCGACGGCCGCGCCGTTGCTTTCGAGGTATTTCACCTGTTCGGCGCTCTCATCGAAGGTGACCGCCGCGCCGTGGAATCCGACGATGATCGGCGGCATGGTCTTCCACCACTTGTCCGAGGAGAGCCACCACTTGAACGGTTCGGCCCCGAAATCGTGCGCCGCACGCGTGGCGTTCAGATTCCAGATCGTCAGGTCGCCCAGGTGGTTGGGCACGTTGGTTTCGTCGCCGCCGAAACGCCATTGCACGAATCCGCCCGTGCAGCGGTCGACGAGCGTGGCGCGCGGCTGCCTGGAGTGCGACTCGAAGAAGGCGTCGTCACCCCACGTGTTGTTCCACAGCACGGCCCCCAGCGAGGTGTTCGACACACCCGAGGCGTGGTACTGTCCGGCGTTTTCGAAATACCCCGTGCTCGTATAGGGCGGCGAGACAGCCTGCCCGCGGCTGCGGTCGCAGACCTTGCCGATGAAGATGCGCGACGAGGACTGCGAGCGCACGCCCGAGTGGCCGCGGTTGCCGCTGATCTCGATGTCGTAGGCCGAGCAGTTGGCGCTCGACACGATCGACAACGCCTCGCTGACGCCCCTGAAATCGACGCGGCGAATCCACGAATCGGTCAGACGCATCATGTTGAGCGGCTTGTAGGCCCCGTCGTCCTCCCACGAAGCGTGGTGGCCGAAGTTCTCCTTCGAGCGGCCCTCGAACGTGAGGTCCTCGACACCGACATGTTCATAATGGGGGTATTTGCGGATTTTCCAGCCCCATTTGGCCTCCACGGCGTACATGATCGGTTCGGCGAAGGTCACGCGGTTGCCGCTTACGGAAGCCACCTGGTGATAGTCCTCGACCGTAATGGTCTGAATATCGGTCATGTTTCCCTCGACCCGGTGCGGCGCCAGCTCCTGCGCCACCAGCGTCGGGTCGTTGTTCGAAAGCGAAAGGCACACCCAGTCGCCCTTCCCGATGCCGGCCGCCGAAGCCACCTCCACCGAGAACGTGCCGCGTGCGGCGTCGCCCGTCACCGTCGTGAGGTCCGAAAGTCCCGAATTGTGCTTGATATTGATCATCATGGGCGACGACCACATCTGCTCCGAGTTGTTCGGCAGGTTGGGCGTGTCCATGACGAGCGTCGTCTTGCCGCGGCCCGCGCCCTTGAGCACGAAATACCCCCCGCGAATGAAAATCTCCTCGCTGCGGTTGTTCCCCTTCGAATCGGTGTATTTCTGGTTGGCGGAGGTTGGGTCCACCACGTTGTCGTCGTCGTTGTGGAGGACGAAACGCCCCTCGGGGAAGTAGATCACCGCCCGGGCATTGGCATTCGCGAGGTTCGCCCCCGCATCGCTCCGCCCGGAGAGTTTCAGCTCCTTGAGCAGCGCTGCCAACGCCCCGCGCGAGGACCTGACGCCCGTGGGATCGGCGCCGTAGTCGACGACGTTGTAAACCTTGTAGCCCAGTCCCCAGACATCGGCCGGAGCCTCCTCGCCGTGCTTGTAACCGGCATACGAATAATCGAGCAGGACGTTATCCGCAGTTCCGGCCTTAAAATTCCGCCATGCCAGAGCGGCGTTGGCATCCACCTGCTCGTCGAGCAGCGTCACGTTCAGCGTGACGAGTTTCCGGTATTTCCTGTCCGAATAGACCGTCACCGAGACCGCCGCCTGCTGCGAAGCGGCGTCGAACGTCGCGGGAGCCTTGACCGTCAGCGTCGTCTCGCCAAGCACGGCCGTCCAGCCCGCAGGAGCGTCGATCACCGCCTCGGCGACGTTGTTCTGCACGACCTCGAAGGCCCGGGTCTCCCCGAGGCGGAAAGTCTCGTTGTCGGAAGCCGTCACCGTCAGTCCGAAATCGTCGAAGACGGGAAGCGTGAGTTTTTCGCCGTCGAGCAGTTCGACCGCCAAAAGTCCGGTCGTCGCGTCGTAAGTCACCGACTTGAAAGCCGAACTGTAACTGACGACGACTTTATCCCCCAAGGCATTGACCGGCTGTCCGTTTTGCAAAAGCGGCGCGTAGGTCGCCCCGCCGTCGAGGCTCACGAGCCACTCCCCGTCGGCCGAAACCTTCAGCTGCGGGGTGACGCCCTCGGCGCCGGGCTTATGGTCGCCGCCCGAAACGGGCCATGCCGAAACGTACTCTCCGCCGACCTTCAGCCGCTCGGAAGTGGCTCCGCCGTCGAGGCTCACGGTCCAGTAGCCCTCGGCGTCGATGCCCATGACGGGAACCAGCGCCTCGATCTTCTCACCGAGGATGACGGGCAGCCGGGTTCCGTCGCTCAACTCGATCTCGTACCCCTTTGCGTTGGGTTTGATCCCGACGATGATCGTCGACTCGTCCATCAACTTGTGGAGCGCCACAATGGAGGTGTTCACGCTGCCGATCTTCGCCTCCAGCGCAATCACCCGGTCGCGCAGGCTCCCGATCTCGTCGCGGATGCCGTCGGTGTTCTCACACGATTGCAGCACAAAGGCCGAGGCCGCTGCAATCCACAAAAACAATTTATTCATATCCGATTGATTGTTAGTTATTCGTATCATAGGGAACCACGTCGGACAAGACGCCCTCGCGGAACCACACGTCGTCGTTGTCGCGCAGCAACACAGCCAGTTCGCGGCACAGCGCGGCGAACAGCGCGGGATGCTCCTCCGGCGCGAGGTTGTGCAGCTGGTAGGGATCGGCCGCATCGTCGAACATCAGCACGCGTTCGAGCGTCCCGTCGCGGCCGATGCGCAGCTCCATCGTATGCGTTGCGGTCTTCACGCCGCGCGCCTGGGCGAAGAAGCCGCGGACCAGTCCGTCGGCATCGCGCCCGCCGTCGAGGTTGCGCATGTAAAGGGCAGCGCGCGGGCGTTCGGGCTGCACGGCGTCCTGCCGCAGCACGGCCGAGTAGTCGCACCCCTCGACACTCGCGGGAACCCGCTCCCCGAGGCCCGCCAGCCCCAGCAGCGTCGGCATGATGTCGGGCGTCGAGAGCAGCAGATCGTCCACACGGTGCGGCACCCGCCCCGGATAGCGCACCAGAAAGGGAATGTTCAGCGACTCGCGCCAGATCGAGTTCTTGGGGTCGTCGGTCGAATGGCTGGTCATCGTCTCGCCGTGGTCCGAAGCGAAGACCACGATCGTGTTCTCCGTAAGCCCCGCCCTGTCCAGCGCAGCGAGCAGGCGGCCGAACTCACGGTCGATACCGCTCACGTTGGCGAAATAGTAACGCACGGCGGCGGCCTTGGCCATCGTCGTGTCGGCGTTGTCGCGCACGAGCAGTTCGGTCAGCGACTTGTCCTTGTAACGTTCATACCCCTCCAGGTCGCAGTCGTCGGTCGAAGCGTAGGGCGAATGCGGCGGATTCATGCCGATCATCATCAGGAACGGTTTTTCGGGATCGCGCACGCCGCCCTTGTTTTCGATATATTCGATGGCTTTCGAAACTTCGTGCCGCGGCGACCACTCGTCGACATCGTGACGGTTGCCGTCGGTATCCCAGTAATGAGGATGCTTGTGCACGTCGTAGGTGCCGTAGGAGTACCAGTAGTTGAACCCGTGGCGGCGTTCGGGCGGCGTGTAGGCGTCCCACTCGGGAACGGCGTCGCTGACGTAGGTTCCCGGACGCTGGGGGTTGTTCTTCGTCGGGAAGTCGGCGTGCAGCTTGCCGATGTAGGCGCAGTCGTAGCCCGCCGCCGAGAAGACGTCGCCGATACACTCGACGTCCTCGCGCAGCGAACTTTCGGGACGCTCCGACATGCAGTTCAGCACCACGCCGTTCCGCTCGGGATACATGCCCGAAAGCAACATGCCCCGGTGGGGGCTGCTCACGGGGAAATTGCTCACCGCCTCGGTCAGCACCGTGGCTTCGCGGGCGAAGCGGTCGAGGTTGGGCGTTGCGACCGGATCGCCCTTCCACCCCACCTCGGCGGCGAACTCCGGATCGCTCCAGAACCCCAGCGAGGAGTTGCGATACTGGTCCGGAAATACGTAGATCACGTTGGGGCGCCCGGCCTCCGACTGCCCGCAGGCCGTTAGGGCGAGGCCCGCAAACGGAATTGCAATTCTAATTTTCAACATCGTGTCTTATTTCATTTCAATCAGGTTCACTTCGCGCGTCGCACCTTCGCGGCACGTGAAGATCAAAGCGGTGTTTTCGCCCGCGGGTTCGATCCGGCATCCCGGCGTATCGCCCTCCGGCCGCCAGCGGCCGCGGATCACGACCTCCAGCTGCGACTCTCCCGAGGGATTGTCGATCCACTTGCGGGAGTAGACGCTCCGCTCGGCGCGCCTGCCGTCGGCATCGAACACCTCGTCGCTCGGCCCCTCGTAGAAACGCAGGTCGGGGTCCGCAGCGCTCACCGTCAGCCCTTCGCCATCCCCGCCGATCATCACCAGCGAGGGCTGCGAAACGCTTTCCAGCAACCCCTCGCCCACCTTACCGGCGGCAAAAAGGGCATAGCCCGTAATGCCCGACGGCCTGTCGCGCAGGATATGCGCCGAGGCGTCGCGGCGCAGCACCTCGTAGGGAAGTTCCCGCGCGTAGCGGGCCGCCTCTTCGTCCGAAGCGTGCACGGCCAGCATGTATTCGTACCCGCCGCCGCTGACGGACCCGCTGCCGTGATCTATCCACGCCGTTGCGAAATTGTTCTGCGTCGGGGCGTCGGTCTCCTCGTCGAGCGAACGCTGAAGTGATTTCGAAACGACTACCCTACCTTTCGGCACGAAGTAAGCGTTGCGCAGGTTGTCGCGCAGGACGGCGCCGCCCGCAAGTTCGGCCCGGTAAGGGAACTGCGTCACCACCTCGCCGTTCACGACGAGCGGATCGGCCGCGTCCGCCAGAAAATTCTGGAACAGCGTCGTATGCACACCGCCCTCGGCCTTGTTTTCGATGTCGGAACCCATACAGACGATGCGGTTGCCGAAGAAAAACCACGACTTGCTCGCCCGCAGCGAACCGTTGTATTTGTCGTGCTCGTGGAGTTTCATCGCGAACACCCCGTCGCGGCCCCTGTGGCTGACGCCTCCGGCGAAAGCCTCGTCGGAGAGGAGCATCTCCTCGTAGCCCGAGCAGGTGTCGACGTTCCGGATGTCGGCCTTCATCCGCTCCATCGGGATTTCGAGCGCCGTCGTTCCGGGAATGTGCCGCCAGTCCCAGCCCTCCTGCCGGAACCCGCTGCCGAAGGCGCTCACGGGATCGCCGTCTGCAAGCAGCTGCATGCTGCCGTGCGTCAGGTAGCGACCGTAGTGGTTGGCTCCCTGGTAAATCTCCGCCGACCAGAGATAGCGGCTGTGGCCCGCGACGGTCACCAGCCAGTCGGCGCGCCGGTGCGACACCGAGGCATTGTAGCCGTAGACGCGGTTCCCCGCAGGCGAAAGTTCGGGTGCGAAGCCCTTTTCGGCGAACAGCCGCGTGTAGGCGTCGTCGCCTTTGGCCACGCGCAGATAGGCGGCGGCCAGTTCCGGGTCGATCTCCCCGCTGCCGTCGGGCGTACCCGCAACGGCCAGCCGGGCAAAGTGCCACGGAACCAGTTCTCCGCGGCCGTCGGGATGACGGCCCGAAAGGGCCAGCGGAAACGACCGCAGATTGCAGTAGAAGCGCATTTCGAGCAGCGCGCGTTTCAGAACGGCATGGCTTTCGGCGCTCACCGCGAACTGCGTCTTCGACAACAGCCACACGGCATTCACGGCCCCGCCGCTGAACCCGTCCACGGCATAGGCCGGGTAGTGACGCCGGTGGTGGAAGACCGTGCCGTCGCTCTTGAAGCAGGGTCCGGTCCCCTCGGTGACCTTATATCCGTTGTCGACCCAACGGGAGAACGCCTCCAGCCAGGCCGCTTTCACCGGGGTGTCCGGGAGCATCACGATGCTCGCCAGACGGCCGACGAGCGAGGTGTTGAACGCGTCGATGTCCATCCCCGGCTCCGCCGGCGGAAGTTTCACCTCGCCCACGCCCGAAAACCACTCCATAGCCTGCTGCACGTCGTGTTCCAGCCCGGCGCGACGCAGCACGTCGCGCATGATGACGGGAGCCGTGTAAAAATTGCGCATGCTGTACCCCAGGTGGTGCAGGGTTCCCTGCGCACTTCCCGCGGCGAAGCCCTGATCCAGAAGATGCCGCGTCAGCAGCACATACATCCGTTCCAGCTCCGCCCGCTCGGCGGCGTCCGCAGCGGCATCGTGGGCCACGGCGACCTGGAACAGGAAGTCGTTGTATTTGCGCAGCGTCTGGCCGTTGTCGTTGAACAGTTTGCCGACATCGGGATGGCCCAGATTGATATAGGTCTCGGCATAGCGCACGAACCAGATCGGCTTGCCCCGAAGCGTCCCGTCGGGATTTTCCGCAATGCCGTATGCGTCGAAGCGTTTACGCAGGGTCTTCATCGCCATCGGCTTCCGGCCTTCGAGCAGCAGTTCGCGCAGACGCCGTTCGACGGTCGCCATATCGCGCCGCTCCCCCTCACCGACCGCGGCGGGGAGTGCGGGCATCGGATTGCGCCACGATTGCAGCAGCGTGAGCCAGTGGCTCGTGGTCGCGGCGTTGATGAACGGCGCCTGGAAATCGGCCGTATGGTGCCGCACGTCCTGAAACGAGGAGAGAATCAGGTGGTCGAAATACAACTCGCCCCGTTCGACGCCCTCCGCCGTGACGACCAGTTCGTCCATCCCCTCCTCGGGCCGGCCCTGCATGTCGCGGTCGAAGGCCACCCACGCCCCGCGCCAGCCGGTGAACTCCAGTCCGTAGTCGAACCACGCGCAGGTGCGCCCCTCCTTGCGGAACTCGAAACGCAGTTTCCCGTCGAGCGCCTTCGGGGCGTAGACCCAGAACACGAAGGTCGAAACGGAGGTCTCCCTGGGATTGGGATTTTCCGACAGGTAACCCACCGGGGATTCGATGCGCACCCGGGCGCCCGCCCGCGACCATTGCCAGCGGAGCGCGTGCGCACCGTGCTTGTAATGGTGGCCCGAGACGGACAGCGACGAGCCTTCCGACGCCGTGAAAGGCGCCGCAGACTCCTCAAACGAAAGAATCCGCGCATCGGCGACCTCCCGCACCGACTGCGCCGGTGCGGCCCACGACCACACCGACGCAGCGGCGAGAAACAACAGTTTATACATGGACATTCGGTTTAAAACAAAGGTTCCCCCGCCTCCACGCGGGCCTTGCGGATCAGCGCCTCAAGGAAATAGTAGTCGGCGTAGTTCAGCGGCACGTCGATATTGCTGCCGTGCGGGATGCTGCCCACGGAGTGCATCAGCAGGAACCCGCCGTTGCCGCCCACCGGAGCGCGGTAGGCCGGCGACGAGAGCGACTCGACGATCCGGTCGGCCTTCTGCTTATACAGCCCGTCCCCCGTATAGGTGTACATTTCGTAGAACGCCGAAGCGATGATGGCCGCCGTCGAGACGTCGCGCGGTTCATTGGGAATGTTCGGCGCATCGTAGTCCCAGTAGGGAACCAGATCGGCGGGCATGTTCTTGTCGCCCAGCATGAAACCGGCCACCTTCTGCGCATGGTCGAGGTAGCGTTTGTCGCCCGTGTAACGGTAGCAGGCCGTATAGCCGTAGACGGCCCATGCCTGTCCGCGCGCCCACGCCGAATCGTCGGCATAGCCCTGCGCCGTGCAGCGTCCGCGCACGTCGCCCGTCGTCAGGTCGTAGTCCACGACGTGATAACAGCTGTAATCGTCGCGGAAGTGCTCCTTCATCGTTCGGTCGGCATGCTTCACCGCAATATTATAATAGGTGCTGTCGCCCGAGAACTCCGTGGCCTTGAACATCAGTTCGAGATTCATCATGTTGTCGATGATCACCGGGCACTGCCAGCCTCGCTCGCCCTGCCAGCCGCGGTCGGCGTCCCACGACTGGATGACGCCCGGAACCGGGCGGAAACGCGTCGCGAGCGATTTGGCCGTCTGGACGATCACATCCTCGTAGCCGGGTATGTTTTTCAGCCGCAGTCCGTTGCCGTAGCTGTCGTAGACCATGAAGCCCACGTCGTGATGCCATTGCAGGTACTGCACCGAGTCGAGAATCTCGGTATGCTTCCGCGCACGTGCGGCCCACGCCTCGTCGCCCGTCAGTTCGTACATGTACCACAGCGTCCCGGCGAAGAAACCGCTCACCCAGTCGTCGACGGGCACGTAGTCGATCCGCCCGTTCTTCCAGGTCGAGGGGATGCGGATCACACCGCCCGTCTCGCTCGAATCGGCCAGCATACCGATCTGTTTTTCGGCGACGGCGATGTTTTCGTCGATGATCGAAGCGCGCTTCGAAGGCTGCGAGCAGGCAGCAGCTCCTGCCAGGAGGAGCGCGGCGGTCGCATATTTAAATAAGATCTTCATAAGTAGGTAATTAACGTAATTATTTTGGTAAACCAAACCAGCTTTTCGGACAAAGG
>OOAE01001493.1_pt1 | contig 16250 bp, 17 predicted proteins | sample 1671271 | NCBI WGS metagenome assembly OOAE01 (sample SAMN06348139, study PRJEB24527) | human gut metagenome | biome: human gut; feature: ankylosing spondylitis patient; material: feces | host: Homo sapiens | place: China | collected 2015-10 | reverse complement strand
GAGCATTTTGGCAACGCAGATGCCGTGCCGCAGCCGCCGGAGCGGTGCTTAAGCCATCAGGCGGGAATTGTGCGGTGTTGCCTTAACTATTCTCTCATATACGCGTAAGCCAGCTCACGCGTATACGACGTACACCGGCCCCACAAAGTAGTGCTGGAAGAGCAGCACAGCGCCAAAAACGGCATAGCAGGCGCACAGCGGGGTGATGGCCGCTTCGGCTTTTTCTTCCGTGATGGCGGGGCGGATGGTTTTGCGCAGCAGCACGGCCAGGGCGGGCAGCAATGCCAGCCAGACGCAGAGGAAATACCGCGCCTGCAGCCCCACAATGCGCACCATGCCCACCGGGGTATAGGTGATATACATGGCTGCCATGGCACCGGCGGCGTACACCAGCGCCAGCAGCGCCGCCCCGCCCACGCGGCGGCGGGTGGGGAACGCATCGGCGCGTTTTGGCTGCGCAGCAGCCAGCAGGGCGGCCAACAGCAGCACCAGCGGGCCGGTCAGGTTCAAAAAGCTGATGGGCAGGTCCTTCCAGCCGAACAGGCCGAGCTGCCCAATAAAGAAATCATTCTCTCCCAGGGTCCCCCAGAACGCAGCAATGGTCCGCAGAGGGTTGTGCAGCACAAAGGCCAGCTGTTCACCGCCGTTTACCGTGCTGCCGCCCTGGCGCTCAATGATGGGATAGTTATAGCGGAACGCCGTTCCGTACCATTCCGTCAGCAGGGTAACGGCCATAGCACCGCCAAAGCCGCCCAGCGCCCACAGCGGGCGGCGTCCCTTGGCGTGCCATTCCCGCTTTGCCACCAAAAAGATAGGCAGCACCCACAAAAGGTTCAGGTACGGTTTAGCGATATTGACAAAGATGCAGGCGGCGGTGTAAATGCCCACCGTTTGGGTGTTCCACTCCTTGCGGGTCAGTAGGGCAAGCATCAGGTAATAGCAGCCCAGCAGGGTTGCATCATAGCTCAGTGATGCCCCCATAAAAAGCGACATCGGCAGCAGCATAATGGCCGCAAAGGCCGGGCGGTAACGCTCCGCTTTGGCCAGCGCCAACGCGCACAACAGCGTGTAGGCCAGCAGGTTGACGATGCGCCCGCCATACAGGCAGCCCAGCGCGCCAAAGCCCAGCAGGCGTGCCAACGCCATACCAACCGCACCCGGCAGGAATGGAATGACCAGAAAGCTGACCGGCTCGCTGACTGGGTCCGGCACAGAATCCCGCACATCGTGCGCCAGGTACAGGGCAAAGCTGTCCGCCATGCTCTGCACTGTGCCTTCCTTGCCGTATTGCTTCAGGGCATAGCCCGCGGTGTTATAGGCTTTTTCCGCCCCGGTATCGGGGTCAGTGCCCACACCGGCAGAGGTATGCGCATTCACCCATGCACCGGGGAACGCTTCCAGCAGGTATGCCACATCGTCCGGGTAGGTGCGGGAAGCATCAAAATCAAAGTGCCCGGTGGAGATGGCATAGGTGCGCAGGTAATGGTCGGCTTCGTCCGGCGTTTGCAGCGGCGGGTTGGCAAATGCAAACAGCAGCCCGCACAAAAAGATGCACACGGCCCCTTTTGCCGCAAATCCTTTTGCAAACCGCTGCACACAATACCCGGCCAGCAGACATACTTCCAGAAAGGCCGCACACCCCAGTGTAACCACCAGGGGGAACACACGGTTATCCAGCCCAAAGAACACCCGCCAGTAATAGGCCCACAGCACGCCGCACACGGCGGCGCACAGCACAGCCAGCCCCCACCGCACAGCGGCGGGCAGCTTTTGTAATTTTATTGGCATAAAACTTCCTTACAACCGGCCTTACAGAATGTACTGGCCGACCTTGTACTGGTCCAGGTTGCCGCGCAGGAACTCAATGGTTTCGGCAAGGCCCTGTTCAAAGGTATACTGCGGTTTCCAATCGGTCAGGGTGCGCAGCTTGGTGGCATCGCCCAGCAGGCGGTTGACCTCGCTCTTTTCGGGGCGCAGGCGCTCGGCTTCGCAGACGATCCTGGCGCTGGGGTTGATCTGGGCAATCAGCTCATTGGCCAAATCGCCGATGGAATGTTCCACGCCGGTGGCAATGTTGATCTCCTGGCCAATGGCGGCATCACAGTCCGCAATGGCCATAAAGCCGTGGGCGGTGTCCTTAACATAGTTAAAGTCGCGGGTGGGGGTCAGGCTGCCCAGCTTGATTTCCTGCTGGCCGGCCAGCAGCTGGGTGATGATGGTGGGGATGATGGCGCGGCCGCTCTGGCGCGGGCCATAGGTGTTGAAGGGGCGCACAATGGAAACCGGCAGGTCAAAGCTGCGGTAAAAGCTTTCAGCCAGGCGGTCCGCGCCGATCTTGGTGGCAGAGTAGGGGCTCTGGCCCTGGAACGGGTGATGCTCGTCAATGGGCACATACTGGGCGGTGCCGTATACTTCGCTGGTGGAAGTAACCATCACGCGCTGGGTGCCCAGCTCGCGGGCGGCGTTCAGCACGTTCAGGGTGCCCTTGATGTTGGTATCCACATAGCTGTCCGGGCTGTGGTAGCTGAACGGAATGGCAATCAGGGCAGCCAGATGGAACACGCGTTCCTGCCCGCGCATGGCAGTACGCACACCGTTGGGGTCACGCACATCGCCCATAAAGATATCCATTTCATTGCGGATTTCCGGGGGCAGGGTATCGATCCAGCCCAGGGAACCAAACGAGTTATACAGGCAGAAAGCACGCACTTTCTCGCCGCTTTTTACCAGCTCTTCGGCCAGATGGCTGCCGATAAAGCCATCGGCACCGGTCACCATAACGGTATGGGACATTGTAAAAACACTCCTTTTTATATGGCAATACCGCCCGCAGGGCAGAACAATCCAATTATTACAAAATAGTATAACCGATTTGCGGCCTGATTTCAACCAATGCCCCGCCCAGCGTGCAAAAAAGTGCCGGGGCTGCCGCGGATAGGGTAGGCCTACATTAAATTTATATAAAGATTATTCCGTTTGTATCAAAGAGTTCGGCAATATGTTATAATAGGGCAATACCGCATAATTCTAAGTGCCGATACGGCGAGCGAGGTGCGGCAGATGCCGTGCCGCAGCTGCCGGAGCGGTGCTTAAGCCGCAAGGCGGGAATTGTGCGGTGTTGCCATAGGATAAATACAGTGCCGGGCCGCCTTGCCGCATTCCCTGCCCTGTAGTGGAAAGGAGCCTGTACCCATGCCGCAACGCGAACCTGCCCTGCGTTGGCTGCGGGACTTCGCCCTGACCGCATTGGTCCTTGCGCTGTGTACGCTGACAAGCTGGGTATTTTTCCGGCTGGATTTTGTTTCTTCCAACTATATCCTGACCTATATCCTGGGCGTCATGTATATCAACGTCTTTACATCGGGGTTGGTGTACGGCGTTGTGGCTTCGCTGTTCTCGGTGATGCTGGTCAACTATATGTTCATTGACCCCTTTATGCAGTTCCGCATCCGGTCAGACGACATGGTAACGGCAGTGGTCATGCTCTGCGTTTCGCTGCTCTGCTCCTCGCTGACGGGGCGTATCAAGGTACAGGCCGCCCAAAGCGAGCGCAAAGCCTATGCTTCGCAGGTGCTGCTGGAAGCCAGCCGCAGCCTGTTGGGGGCCGAGGACCCTGACACCATTCTGCGGATAACGGCCACCCAGCTGGGCAAGCTGTTGGAGCGCCCGGTCTGCTTTGCCCCCGCACCGGAGCACATTGCACCGGGAACCCTGATTCTGCCCCCTCCCGCCCAGACGGATTACCGCAGTTGCCCGGCGCTGCATGAGTTCAGCACCTATGAGCACAATCTGGCATTATCCATCCTGGATGTGTGTTCCCTGGCGCTGGAAAAAGAAGCCTCCAACCGCGCCCGGCGCGAAATTGAGGAAGCCGCCCGCCAGGAACAGCTGCGCGCCAACCTGCTGCGCAGCATCAGCCATGACCTGCGCACTCCGCTGACAAGCATTTCCGGCAACGCGCTGATTTTGACCGAGAAAAATCCCCTGCTGACTGAGGAAAAGCGCCGGGAGCTTTCTGCCGCAATTTATGAGGACGCCAACTGGCTGAACCATCTGGTGGAAAATCTGCTTTCCATCACCCGGATGGAGAACGGCCAGGTAAACCTGCGCATTCAGCCGGAGCTGATTCAAGACATTTTTGACGATGTACTGGCTCATTTAGACCATGACGCCGCCCGCCACACCATTGTGACCAACGTGGCGGATGACCTGCTGATGGCCGATATGGACGCCCAGCTGATCGAGCAGGTGCTGGTGAACCTCATCAACAACGCCATCAAATATACCCCCGAACATTCCCGCATCGAGCTTTTCGCCGCGCCGGAGGGTAAATTTGTCCGCATCTGCGTAACGGATGACGGCCCCGGCATCCCGGAAGAAAGCCGGGACAAGCTGTTTGATATGTTTTATACCCTTGGCAAAACCCGCAGCGATGGCCGCCGCGGGCTGGGGCTTGGGCTGGCCTTGTGCCGTTCCATTGTTGCCGCCCATGGCGGTGTGATCAATGTACAGAACGCTGCACCGCACGGTGCCTGCTTCCGTTTTACACTCCCGCGAACTGAGGTGACCCTGTATGAATAAACCGCTGATCCTTGTGGTGGAGGATGACCTGGCTGTTGCACGGCTGATCTCCACCACACTGGAAACCCGCAATTATCAGTACCACCGTGTACAGAACGGAGCCGGTGCCCTGTTGGAAGCTGCTTCGGCACGGCCGGATGTAATTTTGCTGGACCTTGGCCTGCCGGATATGGACGGTATTGATGTGATCCGCAAGATTCGCGGGTGGAGCAACGTGCCCATTCTGGTGGTTTCGGCCCGCAGTGATGATACCGACAAAGTATCCGCCCTGGATGCCGGTGCAGATGATTACCTGACCAAGCCGTTCAGCGTAGAGGAGCTTTTGGCCCGGCTGCGCGTGGCGCTGCGCCGTGTGCGGTATGATACTTCCCGCGCAGGTGACCAGGCCAGCATATACGAGAACGGAGAACTGCGCATTGACTATGCCGCAGGCTGTGTGTACCGCGGCGGAACGGAGATTCACCTGACCCCCATTGAGTACAAGCTGATCTGCGTGCTGGCCAAGAACACCGGCAAAGTGCTGACCCACAACTATCTGCTGAACGAAGTCTGGGGCAGCCCGGCCGCATCGGATACGCCGTCCCTGCGCGTATTTATGGCAACGCTGCGCAAAAAAATTGAGGAAGACCCCAGCCACCCCCGCTATATCCAGACCCACATCGGCGTTGGCTACCGCATGATCCGCCAGTAAAGTTTGGCTTTCAAAATGTAACCGCAACAGCCCGTCCATCCGTTTGTTGCCGGATGAGCGGGCTGTTTCAATTTTATTTATTCGGTTTTCTCTGCTTTACTTGGCTGCGCGGCGTCCGCCTTTGCCGCCGGTCTTTTTGGCGCGGCCGGTGCCGGTCTGGGTGCGGGTGGACTTGGGGGCCGTTTTCTTGGGTTCCGGCTTTGGCATATCCTTTTGCAGCAGCTTATCCGGCACGGGCTGGATGCTCCACAGCTGGTTTTCGCCAAACACATCCTGCCAGATCTGGGCCTGAGTACCGTTATCGACCCGCATGCCTACCAGGTCAATGACCTTATCAGCCAGCACATTGCGGATCTTGGCCTTGCCGCCATCGGCGGGAACAATCTCCCACCGCTGGCCCTTGCCTGTGGTTTTTTCCCACTGGTGCACCCAGGTTCCGTTCACAACACCACTCATGGCCAGGTCCATCACCTTGCCGGTAAAGCGGTTTTTGATGCGGTACTGGCCTTCGGCGGCTTCCTCAAAAATCCATTGCTGCCAGGGCTGACCCTCATAGCTCCACAGGCGGATGGATGCGCCGTTCTCGGTGTTGAAATCGGCAACTTCCAGCACGCGGCCATTGGCGGCAGCGATAGTATAGCAGGCGCCTTCCCGAATGACGGTCTGTGCGGATTTTTTCATAGCGTTTTTCCTCCTTTGCCTGTGCGGCGCTTTTGGTGCCTTACAGGTTATGTATTTATTGTACATATTATAGCACATTCGCACAAAGCGGTTTTGCCAAAATCGTGTAAAGTTTTTTGGTAACACTGCACGCTTTTTCGGGGTTAGCGGGCGGTTTAACCAAAGGTGGCTTGCATTTTTCAGCAATCTATTCTATGATATTATATAAATAACTAATTATAGGAGGCACCCACCTTGAGGATCGCATTGATTGCCCATGATTCCCGCAAAGAGCTTTTGGCCCAGTTCTGCACAGCCTATGTGCGTATTCTGTCTCAGAACGAACTGGTTGCCACCGGCGTGACGGGCAAAGTGGTACACGATGCCTGTGGGCTGCCGGTTCGCTGCCTGTATCCCGGTGCACGCGGCGGTGCCGAGCAGATTTCCTCCATGATTGCCTGCGGCGAAATTGATATGCTGCTGTTTTTCCGCGACCCCGTCAACGCCCGGCCCAATGAGCCGAACGCCGTTACCCTGCTGCGCCTGTGCGATACCCGCGCCATCCCCGTTGCCACCAACATTGCCACTGCCGAGGTTTTGATCCACGGCCTGGAGCGCGGAGACCTGGCCTGGATCGAATTGCAGCGCGGGAGAAAATAACGAATATCCACGAAACCCCAGCAAGCATTTGTAGGGGACGATGCTTGCATCGTCCCGCGCATCGGGCCTTGCCTCATCAGCCACATGTTCGTGTGTACCCCTACGTTTCTCTACAGAATATAGACATATTTAGATATAACACGATTCCACAAATACAAAAAGCATGTGCTTTTTCCACCTTTGTCGGGCGGGAAATCACATGCTTTATTTTATTCTATTGCTTCCGTTATCTTTCAGGTAATTTTCAGCGCGCGCTGAACGCGGTAGACCAGGTAGCGGAACAGCCCAACGATCATGCTGCCCTCGCACCATAAATAGTTAGGCAGATTACGCCAGTAAAATTTGGGCTTTTTGATTTTGGGCAGGGCGATCTTGGCTTCCGCATAGCCCTTGGCATAATCATTGCCGAAGCCGCGGTGACGGAACATGATAACTTTCAACAAATAGCCCAGCAGCATGGGGATAAAATTGACAACCAGCATGACCACCGGCTGGTTTTTGTAGGGCAGCAGAATGCTGTTGCGGCCGCTCTGAATGCTTTTGAATGGGTTATACCGCACCGCGCCGGTGGTGGCACCGCAGATATGGCGGCACTTTGCGGTGGGGCAATAGACATTTTTATAACCAAAATTGTTGGCGCGCCAGCTGAGGTCAACATCCTCATAGTAGGCAAAAAACAATTCGTCAAAAACGCCAATTTTATCCAAAATGGATTTTCTGTACAGTGCTGCGCCGCCACAGGCAGAAAAAATACGGCAGGGCTTCTGGTAGCGGCTGGCTTTCAGGCCGTCGCCGCGCTTGCAGGCAAAGCCCAGAATCGTCATATAATCTCCGGCGTCATCGGCCAGTTCCGGCTCGTAATAGCGCAGCATCAGGCTGGATACCGCAAAAATCTTCGGGTCGCTCTCAGCGGTTTTCAGCAGCTCTTCCAACCAGTTCGGTTCGGCAAAGGCATCGTTATTGAACAAGGCCATATACTCGCCTTTGGCCATGGCGATGCCTTGGTTGACAGCATGGGAAAAACCGGTATTCTCGCTGTTTTCGATCAGGTGGTAGCGGGGGTTACCGCAGTAGCTGTGGGCAATTTCGAGGCTTTCATCGGTGGAGCCGTTATCGATCACGATCAGCTCAAAGTCCTGCTCAGTCTGCGCCCAGATGGATTCGATGGAATCCCGCAGCCAGCCAGCACCATTCAGATTGGGGATAATCACGCTTGCTTTCACTGTGCTTCCCTCCTTTTAATAACCCATGCCGCCAAGCAGGATGGGCATGTAAGAAAGGCCAACGATCACACTGTGCGCCGCAATCAGCAGGGCCAGAATGACCAGGTCCCCCACCAGCCGCTTGATCATGCAGGCAGTGGCCAGCTTCTGGCGTTCCTCCCATTTGCTGCCGCAAAGGCTCCAGTAAATCATCATGATAAGGCCCACCACCGGGATGGCAAACAACAGCAGCGTTGCAAGGTAATGCCCAGTGCCCATCTCTTCCTGTTGCTCGCCCCCATACCACATGAAAAAGGGATCCTCTTTCAGCGGAAATTCATCCTCGTCTTCATCATCCCAGTATTGAACCATATCTGGGTCCACATGGATGGTATAGCGCGGGCGGCTGGCTTCTGCTTTGGTGGGGGGCAGCGCACGGCCGCAGCGCGGGCAGACGGTAGTTCCCTTGGGAGCCACCAGACCGCATTGTTTACAAATATGCAATTCCATTTATACGTCCCCTTCCAGGCTCAGACTGCGGTCCAGCGGTGTGGCAAGAATGATCTGGGTGTTGGTGTTGCCCATCTTTTGCAGGTGGGTCAGCAGGTGTTCCAGTGCATCAATGCCGGGGCAGCTGACCTTGACGATAAAGTTATAGCTGCCGGTCACGCGGTAGCACTGCAGGATCTGCGGTTCGCCCTGGATCATTTTAAGGAAATGGTCCCGTTCCGATGCCGCCGTCTGGATGGAAATCAACGCCTGGACTCGGTTATTCTCGCCGGGGTGGTGCAGGCGCACGGTATAGCCGCCGATGATGCCCTCCTGCTCCATGCGGTGGATACGGCTGGACACCGCCGGACTGGTCAGGTTGACCTGTTTGGCGATTTCCTTGACCGGCATGCGGGCGTTGCGCATCATAAGCTGGATGATTTTGCTGTCTAATTCATCCATGTCGAGTCACTTCCTGTCAGTTTTAGTCAATGAGCACAATAAAAATAAAATAAAGCAAATAAACCTTGTATGGCATTACAAAACCGAAAACCCTTTCATTTTCTGTGCATATGCTGAATTATTTTAAGTTATCTGGGCATCATTATAATAAAAGCAAAACAAAATTGCAAGTATTGCATTTGACATTTTAATAATCAAGGTTATAATGTACTTGTAACAAGAAAGAGAAAAACAGAGTATAACCCCTTTAAGTTCCCATTTATTACATTACCATCTTCTGACCTTTATATACTTTCCCACCCCTCTATGCACAAAAGCCCGCTTTTCAAGCGGGCTTTTGTGTTTTTGCCTGCCATTTTGTACTCTGCTTTATTTTATGAAGCAGATTTAATTTGCTTTTTCTCCCATACCCTAGTATAATGATGGGTAGTTTGTCTATTTTTATCTTGTTTTGCAAAAACGGAAAGGACTCCGCTGTGAATACACGTCTGGTCGGCATTTTGATTGACTCTTTTCCTAAGATTTTAATTAACGGCCTTACGGTCACCCTGCCGCTTACGATCATTTCTTTTGCGCTTGCGTTGGTCATTGCGCTGATTACTGCCCTTGTGCAGACCGCCAAAATCCCCGTTCTGCGGCAACTTGCCCGATTTTATGTCTGGGTCATCCGCGGCACCCCGGTGCTGGTACAGCTGTTCGTGGTGTTTTACGGCCTGCCCAGCCTTGGCGTACTGATCGACCCGTTCCCGGCTGCTGTGGCCTGCTTTGCCATCAATGAGGGTGCCTACTGTGCCGAGACCATCCGCGCCGCGCTGGAATCTGTTCCCGCTGGTCAGATGGAAGCCGGGTACTGCGTTGGCATGACCTATCTGCAGACGATGCGCCGTATTGTGCTGCCGCAGGCACTGCGCACGGCGTTCCCGCCGCTGTTCAACTCGCTGATTTCCCTGCTCAAAGATACCTCCCTTGCCGCAAACATTACGGTAACCGAGATGTTTATGGCCACCCAGCGCATTGTGGCGCGCACCTATGAATCGCTGCCGCTTTATCTGGAAGTTGCCTTTATCTACCTGATGTTCTCCACCATCCTGACGCAGGTCCAGCGCTGGGGCGAAAAAAAGCTGAACGCCAAGGGCTTCAGCCAGAATTCCTGAGGAGGTGCCGCCATGCAGGAGATGCTGAAAATCACCGGAATCCGCAAATCGTTCAGCACGCTGGATGTGCTGAAAGGCGTGGACCTGACGGTGCACAAGGGCGAGGTTGTTTCGCTGATCGGGCCTTCCGGTTCCGGCAAGACCACGCTGCTGCGCTGCGCCAACTTTTTGGACCAGGCCGAGGACGGCACTATGGTGCTGGACGGCCAGACCTACCATTTGGGCCATGTGCGCCGCACTGAGATGTACGAAGCCCGCCGCCACACAGCGTTTGTGTTCCAGAATTACAACCTGTTTTTGAATAAGACCGCGCTGCAGAACGTGACCGAAGGGTTGATTGTTGCCCGCAAAATGCCCAGGGATGAGGCCGAAGCCCGCGCCCAAAAAGCGCTGGAAAAGGTCGGCCTGGGCAACCGCGGTGCCAGCTACCCCAATCAGCTTTCCGGCGGGCAGCAGCAGCGCGTGGCCATTGCCCGCGCCATTGCCACCGACCCCAAGATCATCTATTTTGACGAGCCCACCAGCGCGCTGGACCCGGAGCTGACCGTGGAAGTGCTGGCCGTGATGCGGGACCTGGCCGCCGATGGCATGACAATGCTGGTCGTGACCCACGAGATGGGCTTTGCCCGCAACGTTTCTAACCAGGTCGTGTTCATGGAGCACGGCGTTGTGGTGGAACAGGGTCCCGCCAAAGAGATTTTTACCGCCCCACGCGAGGAGCGCACCCGCGCTTTTTTGCGTCTGGTGGAAGATAAATGAAAGTTTTTACATAACCAAGGAGAAGCACATATGAAACTGAAAGCATTGACCGCTGCCGTACTGGCAGCCGCCCTGCTGTCCGCCTGCGGTTCCTCCGCAGCGTCCTCTGCTGCACCGGCAGCGGATACTTCCAGCGAAACCGCTGCCAGCGCCGATAACTCCGGCGATCTGCTGGCCCAGATTCAGCAGCGCGGCGAGATCGTGTTTGGCACCGAGGGCACCTGGTCCCCCTGGACCTACCATGACGAAAACGACCAGCTGGTTGGCTTCGACATTGAAGTTGCCCAGAAGGTTGCCGAAAAGCTTGGCGTAAAGGCCACCTTTGTGGAGGGCGAATGGGACGGCCTGCTGGCCGGCGTGGACGGCGGCCGCTATGACAGCATGGCCAACGGCGTGGAAATTACCGAAGAGCGCGCCCAGAAATACGATTTTTCTGACCCGTACTGCTACATCCGCACTGCCATTATTGTAAAAAGCGATGATGACAGCATCAACAGCTTTGAGGATCTGAACGGCAAGACCACCGCCAACACCATTTCCAGCACCTATGCAACACTGGCCGAAAGCTATGGCGCCAAAACCACCGGCGTGGACGACCTGAACCAGACCATTGAGCTGCTGCTGAACGGCCGTGTGGATGCCACCCTGAACGCCGAAGTAACCTATTTTGACTACCTGAAAGAGCATCCCGATGCGAACATCAAGATTGCGGCTTTGACCAATGATGCTTCCCAGGTTGCTTTCCCTGTGCGCAAGGGCGATGAAACCGCCACCCTGCGCGAAGCTCTGAACCAGGCTATCAATGAGTTGCGCGAGGACGGCACCATTGCCGAGATCAGCGAGAAGTACTTTGGCACCGACCTGAGCCAGGCCCCCAGCGCGAACTGATTTAACAAAATCACAATATAGCATAAAAAATCTCCGTAACCTGCTGTGTTTGGCAAGGGGTGCGGAGATTTTTTGTTTGATGAGCAGTAGATTGCCTGGGAAATGTACTCTTTACGGGTGAGCAAATTCCCATAGAGGCGCGCATTGTGTGCCTGCGAATGTTTGGTTTGTGCAATACCTTGTGGAAACGCTATCTCCCTTAGGTTGTTGGCGGGCGCACAATGTGCGCCCCCCTACGAAGTGTTCACGCATTTATAAGTGCTGCAAACCAAAAACCGCCCCGGAAAGGTTATGCTTTCCGGGGCGGTTCTCCATCATCAATAATTTTCCGCGTGGACTTCAAAGTAGCTCTGGGGGTGATTGCAGGTGGGGCAGACTTCGGGGGCCTGGGTGCCCACCACGATGTGGCCGCAGTTGCGGCACTCCCACACTTTTACTTCGCTCTTGGCAAACACTTCTGCCATTTCAATGTTGTGCAGCAGGGCGCGGTAGCGCTCTTCGTGATGCTTTTCAATGGCTCCCACCAGGCGGAACCGGGCAGCCAGTTCGGGGAAGCCCTCTTCCTCAGCCGTCTTGGCAAAGCTGTCATACATATCGGTCCATTCGTAATTTTCGCCCGCGGCGGCGGCTTTCAGGTTGTCGGCGGTATCGCCGATGCCGTTCAGCTCCTTGAACCACAGCTTGGCATGTTCTTTTTCGTTATCAGCCGTTTTCAAAAACAGTGCTGCGATCTGCTCAAAACCCTGCTTTTTAGCCACGGAGGCAAAGAAGGTGTACTTGTTGCGTGCTTCGGATTCGCCCGCAAATGCGGTCATCAGGTTTTTCTCGCTCTGGGTACCAGCATACTTGTTCATAACATTCTCCTTATTCATAGTTTAAGATTTATTCTGAATCAAAGTTTTTGCATCAGTATATTATGCCTTGTTCTATAGCCTTATTATAGCACAGTTTTGAGATTTGTAAAGACAATTTTTAAGACTTGATATTAAATTTTATCCGTCGATTTTTAGTAAAAAAGCCAGTGCCGGGCAGAAATCTGCCCGGCACTGCCGAAAAAGTTCTTTGATTGTCTTAAATTTCTTTGCCCGTTTCAGGTTGTAGAATGATACCCAGATTTAAAACATCGGGTATAAGTAGCTGGCACCATAGCAGCCAATCTTTTTGGGACCGGTGATGGCCTCCCCCGCTGCCTGGCGGGTCGCGATCTTTTGCAGGGCCGCCGCCACGGTGGAGATGGTGATGGATTTGCTGCGGCGGTCCACAAACAGCTCGCCGCCACAGATGATATAGCAAAACGGCAGGCATTTTGCGGTATAAAATTGCTCGCCCTGGTGCTGTTCCAGCGTCGCCCACACTTCCTGAACGTCCATTGGTTTAGTCCAGCTTCAGGTCGCCGTCCTTGATCCAGCCCTTTTTGCGGAACAGCGCGCCCAGCACCGCGCACAGCACGGCGGGCAGAACAAAGCTGACCAGCAGTAAGCCTGCCCAGTCAAAGGCGGTGATGCCCGCTTTTGCGCCGGATGCCACATCGGCCACCCAGCCGGTGTACACGCCGATCTGACCCACCAGGCCGCAGGTGCCCATGCCGGAAGAAACCGCCGGGCCGTTCATCTGCAATTTGAACACGCAGGTGGCAATGGGGCCGGTAATGGCGGAAGCAATGATCGGCGGCAGCCACACGCGGGGCTTTTTCAGGATATTGGGCATTTGCAGCATGCTGGTGCCAATGCCCTGGCTGACCAGACCGCCCACGCCGTTTTCCTTAAAGCTCATCACGGCAAAGCCGACCATCTGGGCGCAGCAGCCCGCAACGGCAGCGCCGCCCGCCAGACCGGTCAGGTTGAGCGCCGCGCAGATGGCTGCGCTGGAAATGGGCAAAGTCAGCGCAATGCCAACCAGCACCGAAACCAGAATGCCCATCAGCAGGGGCTGCAGCTCAGTGGCCCACATGATCACGCTGCCCACCGCAGAAGCCGCCGCGCCGATGGCAGGAGCAAACAGCACACTCAGACCCGTGCCCACCAGAATGGTGACCGCCGGGGTAACGATGATATCGACTTTGGTCTCTTTGCTGACAAGCTTGCCGCACTCTGCCGAAACAATGGCGATAAAGTATACGGCCAGGGGGCCGCCTGCACCGCCCAGGCTGTTGGCAGCACTGCCCACAGCGATCAGGCTGAACAGCACCAGCGGCGGGGTGTGCAGGGCGTAACCGATGGAAGCCGCCATGGCAGGCCCGGCCACGCTCTGGGCGAAAGTACCAGCATCCACCAAAAACTGCAGGCCGATCTGCTCGCCCAGCGTTTTAATGATGGTGCCGATCAGTAAACTGGCAAACAGGCCCTGAGCCATAGCGCCCATAGCATCGATGCCATAGCGATGCGCCGAGAACACAACGTCCTTGCGCTTCAAAAATTCCTTAAGCTTTCCCATACTCTTGCTCCTCTCAAATATCTTTCAGCATTGTACCGCCGAAGTTGTCATGTGTCAAGACACAAATCATGACAATAGTTTTCCACCAAGAGCGGGCAGATTGCGGGCGGTTGTCAAAGATCGGTTTTTGCGGTACAATAATACCAATCTTTTGGTCGGGCGTTTGCCCTGCTGGAATTGGGGGATTTTGTATGGTTGAAACGTTTGATGTCAGCATTACCCCGTACGGGCTGACCCGCCGGACTTTTGTTTACCTGCCGGATGACTGGCAGACTTCCGGCAAAAAATATCCCGTACTCTATATGTTTGACGGCCACAACCTGTTTTTTGACTCCACCGCCACATACGGCACCTGCTGGGGGCTGAAAGAATACTGTGACGCCCACCCCAACTGGATCATTGCCGCACCGGAGTGCAACCACGAGGGCAACAAGCGGCTGGAAGAATACTGTCCCTACCAGTCGGACTGGTTCGGCGGCATTACGGGCACGGGGCATGAATACATGGAGTGGCTGACCAAAAAGTTCAAGCCGATGATGGACAAGCGCTACCCCACCCTGCCTGGCCGCGCCAACACGGCCATTGGCGGCAGCAGCATGGGCGGCCTGATGAGCCTGTACGCCATCACCGTTTACAACAAAGTGTTTTCCAAAGCAGCATGCCTGTCGCCCTCGGTGCGGCTGTGCATGCCGGAGCTGCGGCAGGAGATTGCCAACGCCACGATCCACCCCGGCACCCGTGTTTATCTGAGCTGGGGCGAAAAAGAGAGCGATAAGCCCGGTGCTTTGGGCGAATACACCGCCAATGCGCTGGAAGTATGCCGTGCGCTGCTGGGCAAAGGCGCCGCCGTTGACCCCTATATGCAGCCGGACGGCACCCACTGCGAAGCCTGCTGGGCCAAGCAGGTGCCTGCATGCATGGACTTTTTGTTTGGTGGCAAGTATGAGTAAAAAGAAAAAGCGCAGCACCCCCGCGGCTGCCCCTGCTGAACCGGCCAAAGCGGAACACACCCAGCCGGAAGAACCCGCCGTCAGCAGCACGGCCCGCTGGATGGGTGCTTTGTGCTACCTGAGCATTTTGATTTTAATTCCCGCCTGCACCAAATGGCGGCAGGATGAATTTGTACGGTTCCACCTGAACCAAGGGCTGATGGTGTTGATGCTGGCAACCATCTGTGCCGCGCTTGGGTTTGTTCCGGCGCTGGAGCAGGTTGCGTTGAGCCTGACGCTGCTGGTAGATGTGCTTTCGCTGGTGGGGCTTATCACGGCGCTGCGCCGCCGGGCCGCACACCTGCCGTTCATTGGCCTGCTGGTCGCGCGGTTCCACCCATTTTAATTCGTATATTTTATTTATATTTTCCAGATTGTATTATTCAGAAGAGTTTTAGTCATATTTGTATATTTGTTTTATATTGTTCAAATTGTATTATTCTGTAAAGGAGTGTTTTGTATGAGTAAAGCTGTTATCTTTTTTGCGCCTGGCCTGGAAGAGTGCGAGGGCCTTTTGTGCGTGGATCTGCTGCGCCGTTCCGGTGTGGAAGTAACGATTGCTGCCGTGGGCGGCGAAAAGATCGTCAAATCTGCCCGCAGCATCAGCGTTGTGGCGGATGCCCTGGCCGAAGAGCTGGATTATTCCGCTTTTGATGCCGCCATCCTGCCCGGCGGCATTCCGGGTGTGGACAACCTGAAAGCCGATGCCACGGTGCGCAAGGTCTGCACCGAGTTTGCCGCCGCAGGCAAGGTCGTGGCCGCAATCTGCGCCGCACCGTCTGTGTTGGCGGCGTTCGGCATTTTGCAGGGCAAAAAGGCAACGGTTTATCCCGGCATGGAAGATAAACTGACCGCCGCCGGGGCCGAGTACACCGGCCTGCCCATCACGCTGGACGGCAACATCATTACCGGCGAAGCACTGGGCGCAGCCATCCCCTTTGCGCTGGCCCTCGCCAGCCGCCTGGCCGGGCAGCAAGCATCCAACGCCGTCAAGCAGGGCATTGTGTACCGGTATTGATTTGAAGTAAAGCGTTGTAAAACACACAAACCCGCCAGCGGGCGGCAGCGTATTTCTGTTGCTGCTTGCTGGCGGGTTATTTTTTGGGTAGTTGCTGTTTACGCAAACGGGGCCTTGTCGTATATCTCATTATGTTATGGCATATCCCAATTTTTCAGCAACCACTTTCCCCAGTGTTGTCTTTCCACTTCCGGACGGACCAATAATCATGGGCAATACCGCATAATTCTAAGTGCCGATACGGCGAGCGAGGTGCGGCAGATG
>OOAE01001472.1_pt1 | contig 16389 bp, 8 predicted proteins | sample 1671271 | NCBI WGS metagenome assembly OOAE01 (sample SAMN06348139, study PRJEB24527) | human gut metagenome | biome: human gut; feature: ankylosing spondylitis patient; material: feces | host: Homo sapiens | place: China | collected 2015-10 | reverse complement strand
TGGTCAACCCGGCCGACGTACCGACCAAGAGCAGCGAAAAGCTGCGTAAGAGTGACGCCGTGGACAGCGGCAAGCTGGCGCGGAGTTTAAGAGCCAACGAACTGAAAGGCATTTATACGCCGGACAGTGTATCGTTGGAAATGCGTTCCTTGATAAGATTGAAGAACTCGATCACCAAAGACACGACCCGTCAGAAGAACCGGATCAAGTCCCAGTTACGGTGTTTAGGCATCGGGATTCCGCAGGAGTTCCTCGAACCTTTCTCCAACTGATCGAAACGCTTTTTCGCATGGCTGAAAGAGGTTGAGACACTCACTCCGAGCGATCGTCAGGCCCTCGACATTCAGCTCCGGCATCTGGAGGAACTACGCCGTCAGAAGTTGGAGATGACACGGGCTTTACGGGCCTTGGCCAAGGCGGACCGATTCCGCGAACCGCAGCGGTTGATTATGAGCGTTCCGGGGTTCGGGCAGACTACGGGAATGGCGTTTCTGTCGGAGATATGCGACATAACCCGTTTCCGCAATGCCGAACAACTGGCCGCCTATATCGGGATGATCCCGATGTGCCATAGCAGCGGAGAGAAAGACGGAACAGGAGACATTACCGTGCGAAAACACGCCGTCATGCGCTGTAATCTGATAGAGGCTGCATGGGTGGCTATACGCCAAGATCCCGCGATGAATCTGTTTTATACAGAACAATGCAAGCGGATGCCCAAGAGCAAGGCCATCGTAAAGGTCGCCCGCAAACTGGTAAATAGACTATACTTCGTGTTGAAACACCAGACCGAATATGTCAATAGTGTCGTGTCATAAGCAACCCCTTCCGGTAAACGGATTTTCCCAGAGAGAATACTACATATTGCGTGCGGCTTTGGAGTCCGCTTAATGTAAAATGCTCCTCTGGCCTTTGTAAACTAATACAGGAACATGCGGCAGAATACTGACCGCTGTGGAAAGTCTGTCTACCGAAGGATTTTTACGGGTTCTGAAATCACGGCTTTCGCAAGAGCCAAAGGTCAAAGCACATCGTGACTCCGCACCGACTCGATCGAAGGCCGGCGGAGACACGCTGTGCCTTGACCTTTGGCCGGGAAACTCATCAAGAATCGCAATGTATTGCAAATGAAATAAAAACAAATTTAACCGAAAACTTTGATCCAGATTTATTTGGATTGTAACAGGAAACGGCAGCATGGGGCCGGAACATTGTCCCCGGTCTCGTAGACCAATGAAATTTCGGACTTATTCCATGCTCTGATGTCTTTATTTCCTCAAAGTTATAATCATTAAAGTGAATATACGAATGACACTCCTGATCAGCATCGAATACCGTACCCGCTGGGGCGAACAGCTCGTACTCCGCCTCGGCAAGCGGCGCATCGCCCTGCAATACGCCGACGGCGGCGTCTGGACCTGCGCCGTAGAGCGGTACGCCCCTGCGGCGCAGCCGGCAGAATACCGTTACGAAGTCGAGCGCGAGGGCGTGTGCATCCGCAGCGAATGGCGGCCGCACACGCTGCGGATCCCGTCCCGGGAGGGGGTGCGCACGCTGCGCATCCGCGACCGCTGGCAGGAGATGCCCTCCGACACGCCGTTCTACTCCTCGGCATTCACCCGGGGCATCTTCGGCCGCGGAAAAATCGGCAATCCGAAGAAAGCGGCCGGCAACATCACGCTGCGCGTCGTGCTGCCCACCCTGCGGCCGGACGAAACGCTCGCCGTCGCCGGCAGCGGCCGTGAACTGGGCGACTGGAAACGAATCGTCCCGATGGACGACAGCCGCTTCCCGGAATGGGAACTCACGCTGCATACCGCACACCGGTTCGAATACAAATTCCTGATCGCCGACCGCAAGACCCTCACCCCCATCCTGTGGGAGGAGGGTGCCAACCGCACCTGGGGCGAACTGCCCGGCGCCGGCGAACACGCCCTCGACGCCGCGGCGTACCCGCGGTTCCCCGAGCGCAGGTGGCGGGGCGCCGGGACGGCGATCCCGGTCTTCTCGCTCCGTACGGAAGAGGATTTCGGCGTCGGCGAGTTCTACGACCTGAAACGGCTCATCGACTGGGCGGCCGCCACCGGGCAGCGCGTCATCCAGGTACTGCCGATCAACGATACCACCATGACCGGCACATGGGAAGACTCCTACCCCTACAACGCCAATTCGACCTTCGCCCTGCACCCGCAGTTCATCCGGCTGCCGGCCGCGGGCGTCGTGGAGGACGACGAGTACCGCACCCTGCGCAACGAACTGAACGCACTCCCCGAAATAGACTACGAACGGGTCAACCGGCACAAACTGCGGCTGCTCCGCCGGGCGTTCGAACGCCACGGAACCCGCACTGCGGCACGCCGCGACTACAAGGACTTCATCGCCGCCAATAGACACTGGCTCATCCCCTATGCCGCCTTCTGCACGCTGCGCGACGAAACGGGCACGCCCGACTTCACCCGCTGGGGCGGCTTCGCCCGCTATGACCGCAAAGCCGTCGACGCCTACTGCCGCAGCCATAGCCGCGACATCGCATTCCACTGCTATGTCCAATACCACCTGCATACGCAGTTGTCCGAGGTCTGCGCCTACGCCCGCGCCCACGGCATCGTCCTCAAGGGCGACCTGCCCATCGGCATCAGTCGCACGAGTGTCGACGCATGGCTCTACCCACACCTGTTCCACATGGACTCGCAGGCCGGGGCTCCGCCCGACGCATTCTCGGCCGTCGGGCAGAACTGGGGATTCCCGACTTACAACTGGGAACGCATGGCACGCGACGGCTACGCCTGGTGGCGGGCACGCATGGCCAAGATGGCCGAATACTTCGACGCCTTCCGCATCGACCATATCCTCGGCTTCTTCCGCATCTGGGAGATTCCCACGCATGCCGTACACGGGTTGCTGGGCTATTTCAACCCCGCCCTGCCCTATTCCGCAGATGAACTGCGCGGCATGGGCTTCGACACGCAGGACGGACGCTACACCACCCCGGCGCCCGACGGACACATGCTCGGGGAACTGTTCGGCGACCTGGCCGGCGAAGTCCGCGCCACCTGCATGAAGGAGGGGCGGTTACTGCCCGCCTATGCCACCCAGCGCAAGGTCGCAGCCCGCTTCCCGGGCGACGACGAACGCCAGACCCGGCTGCGGGAAGGGCTCATGGCATTGCTCGACGACGTGCTCTTCATCGAAGACCCGCGCCGCAAGGGCTATTTCCACCCCCGCATCGCCCCCCACTCGACGCACGCCTACCGCCGGCTCGACGGAGAGCGCCGTGCAGCTTTCGACCGGCTCTATACCGACTTCTTCTACCACCGGCACAACCGTTTCTGGCAGGAATCCGCCCTGCGCAAGCTCCCGGTGCTCCTCTCGGCGACCGAGATGCTGACCTGCGGCGAAGACCTGGGCATGATTCCCGACAGCGTCCCCGAGACGATGCACGAACTGCAAATCCTCTCGCTCGAAATCCAGCGCATGCCCAAGACGCCGGGGGAACTCTTCGCCGACCCGGCGCACTACCCCTATTTCTCGGTCTGCACCACTTCGACGCACGACATGAACCCGCTGCGGGCATGGTGGGAGGAAGACCGCGAACTCACGGCGCGCTTCTACCACGAAGCACTCGGCATCGGGGGCGACGTTCCCTATTTCTGCGAGCCGTGGATATGCCGGCGCATCCTCGACATGCACCTCAATTCCCCGGCGATGCTCACCATCCTGCCGTTGCAGGACTGGTTCTCGACCGACGGGGAACTGCGCTACCCCGACCCGGCCAAGGAACGCATCAACGTCCCGGCCGTCGCCCGATACTACTGGCGTTACCGGATGCACCTCCCGCTCGAGAAACTGCTGCACAAGGAGACTTTCAACGAGTCGCTGCACGACATGATCGCCTGCAGCGGGCGCCGCTGACGGGCAGACTGCGGCAGCGCCGACCCCGGCCGCAAAAATAAGGGGCGCCCCGGAATTTCCGGAGCGCCCCTTTTATCATGCCGCCGCGCCATCCTCCCGGGTGCCCCTGCGGAAACCTTCCACGGGAATCCCTTCCTGGGATCTCTCAACCGAAGCCCTCGAAGGACGCCTCCGGAGGAACGCCCGCAGCATGATCCTTCAAAGTGAACTTTCAGTCCTCGGCGGAAAATTCCAGAGGAACTCCTCTGCGGAACTCCCCTCTCCCGCCGGAACCCTACGCCCGCCGGAACCGGAGCCCCCGCCCGCCGCAGGAACGGGAACCCGGAAGGCCGGAGGACAAAACCCGGAAACGGAGGGGGGGGGCCGAAGACCTGCCCGCCGCGACCAAGGCTCAGCCATTCCCCTCCAGCCACTTCAGGAAGTCGTCGACCCGCGACCGGCTCACCACCATCTCGAACTCCGGACGCGGACGTGCCGTGATCTTCAGCCGGTTGCCCAGGTATTTCACGATGCTGACGATCGCCGGCATGGCGATGATGCAGCTGCGCGATATGCGGAAAAACCGCCCGGGATCCAGTTCGTCCGAAAGGACGTCGAGCGACTGATCCATGATGTAGCGGTTGTTGTCGTTCGTGACAAGGTAGGTGTTTTTCTCTTCCGAGTAGAAATAGGCGATGTCGGTGGTCTGCACCGGGACGATCCGGTCGTTGAAACGCACGACATAGCGCTGTTTGTATTCGCGCGGGCTGCGGATTGCGTTCAGCAATACGTCGGGGTCGATGCCCCCGCTCCGCACACGGCAACGTTCCACGGCACGCCGCAGCGCCGCGAGGTCGATCGGTTTGAGCAGGTAGTCGATGCTGTTGACCTCGAACGCCCGCACGGCGTAATTGTCATATGCGGTGGTCATGATGACCCGCGCCGTTACGTCCGCCTGGCGGAATATCTCGAAGCAATCCCCGTCGGAGAGCTCCACGTCCATGAAAATCACATCGGCACTGTTCCCCGGCGTGCGCAGCCAGAGCACCGTTTCCCTGACCGAGCCGGTCGTCCCGACGATCCGTACGTCGGGAAAATGCTGGGTCAGCGCTCGCGCCAGGTTTGCCTGGGCCATCATTTCGTCTTCTACGATCAGTACGTTCATATTACAGCAACGGTAAGGTGACACAATATTCGGTATCGGTACGGCGTATCCCGATCGGGATGCCCGACAGGTCGAGGTACTGCTGGCGGATGTAGTTCAGCCCCACACGGGTCGAGGGGTTGCCGGATACCTTCAGCTGAAGGTTGTTCGACACCGTCACGGCCTCGGCCACGGCGACGATGCGGATCACCAGCGGCCGGTCGGCCCCCACCGAGTTATGCTTGATGGCGTTTTCGATCAGCAACTGCACCGAGCAGGGCAGGACATGGCGGTTCATGGCCTCATCCGAAATGTCGGTCTCCACGCGGAACCCTTCGGGGAAACGCACCTGTAACAGGTCGACGTACATCCCCACGAAGGCCATCTCCTCGCGCAGGCGCACGAGTGTCTCCTCCTCGTTCTGGAGCATGTAACGGTAAATGCCCGCCAGTTTATGGATGTAGGCGCTGGCCTGCTCCGTGCGCTGCTCGCAGACCAGGCAGTCGAGAATATTGAGCGAGTTGAACAGGAAATGGGGGTTGACCTGCTGTTTGAGTTTCATGTAACGGAACTGCGCCTGGTGCGCCTTGCCGCGCTCGGCACGCAGCACGGCACGTGCGACCAGGGCGTAATCGACCATAAATACGACCGAATAGAGGGTCACCTCGACCAGCAGGGTGACGATCCACAGTTGCAGGAACTCCCGTGCGGAGAACGAGCGGTCGAAGGCGAACGGCAGGTGCAGCCCCGTAATGAGCGCCACGCAGGCCGACGTGAGCAGCACGAACAGGAGGAAGGCCGCGATTTCGGCGATCAGGCCATGCCGGGTTTCACGCCTGCGCGTATGCCGGACATAGATGATATTGACGCACAGCAGGATAATCAGTGCCGCGGAGTTGGAAGCCAGTAAGTCGGCCATGTGGTAGAGGCGGTCTGTGGAAAAGGAGGGCGAGGCGAAAAGCTTGACATAGGCCAGCCTCAGCACGAAAATCCCCCCCACGGCCAGCAGCAGCAACCCGATGCGGGGCGTCCAAGCCGAGGAGCGGCTCGCCGTGTCGTCGCCGCGGCGGAACAACTTGGTGAACCACACGATGCTCCAGCCCAGGATCTCGGTGGTGATGAAGGTCGAGACGGCATGCACCACGGGCGAGGCGTGCAATAACAGCTCGATCAACTGCGCACCGCCCGTACCCAGCAGGTAGCCGATCACGTTGACGACGATCACGCTGGCAGCGGTGAACTCCACGTTCAGTCCCCGTTTTAGGCAGATCAGCACAATCAGCACGATCGTCAGCAGCGTCAGCACCAACTCGTCGTTGATCCCCGCCAGATGGCACGAAAGGGCGACCACGGCATGGAGCACGGCGAACAGGTGGATGATTCCGGACACTTTGAGCGATCGCATATAGGCTGACTGAGGCTGTATTAAAGTATATACGGGTTTCGTTTATTACGAATAAAGGTAGTGTTTTTCCGCGGAAATTCCAAATCGTCCCCCGCGGGCTACCGTTCGTCGTAAAAATCCACCCGTTCATCCGGCTGATCCCTCCATTCGTCGCCTTGCGGTTCGCTGTCCGGATTTTTTTATTAAAATTTGTATAACCTGAAAACCAACCGAAAAACCGAAATGACCAAGCCTAAACTCTCATTTTGGCAGATTTGGAACCTCAGCTTCGGCTTCCTCGGTGTGCAGATCGGATATTCGCTCCAGAATTCCAACACGTCGAGCATCTTCGAATCGCTGGGGGCAGATGTCAGCCACCTGAGCTACTTCTGGCTGGCGGCACCGCTGGCCGGCATGATCGTCCAGCCCATCGTGGGGCTTTTTTCCGACGGCACCTGGACGCGCTGGGGCCGCCGCATCCCCTACATCCTGGGCGGGTCGCTGATCTCAACGCTGGCGCTAGTACTCATGCCCAACTGCCCCAAACTGCTCGCCTTCGCTCCGCTCGCCATGGGGGCTTTCATCCTGCTGTTCATGGATTTGTCGTTCAACGTCACGATGCAGCCCTTCCGAGCGCTGGTGGCCGACATGCTCGACGATTCGCAGAAGACACAGGGCTACGTGGTACAAACCTTCCTGATAAATCTCGGTGCGGTCGTCGGCGCTATCCTGCCGCTCGTCATGACATGGCTCGGCGTGTCGGACGAGGCCGCTCCGGGGCATGTTTCGCCGCACATCGCCTACTCCTACTATGCCGGGGGCGCAATCCTGCTGCTCACGGTGCTCGTCACCTCGTTCAAGACACGGGAATATCCGCCCGGGGAGTTCGCCCGCTACAACAACCTCTCCGAGGAGGACGCCAAACCGATGAGCTTCGTCGGCCTCATGCGCAACGTCCCCGGCGTGATGGTGCGGCTGGGCGTCACGCAGTTCTTCTCGTGGGCGGCGCTCTTCCTGATGTGGACTTACCTCAAACCCGCCATCACGGGTGTAGTCACCGACCATGCCACGGGCGAAGTACTCTCGGCCGGTGCCACGCAGACCTGGGTCGGCGTGCTCAACGGCACCTACCCCATCCCCGCCTGCATCGCCGCATTGTTTCTCGCACGCGTCGCCACGCGCTACGGCAACAAGCCCGTCTATGCCGTCTGCCTGCTCGCCGGGGCACTGGGCTTCGCGGGGTTGTGCCTGCTGCACGACCAATACGCGCTGATGCTCCCGATGGTAGGGATCGGCATCGCCTGGGCGGGCATCCTCGCCATGCCCTACGCCATCCTGTCGCGCGCGGTCGAGCCACGCCGCATGGGCGTATACATGGGTATCTTCAATTTCACGATCACCGTCCCCCAGATCGTCATCGGACTGACCGGCGGTGCCATCGTCAAGTACTGCTTCGCCTCCGACGCGGCCGACATGCTGGCGCTCGCCGGGGTCTTCATGCTGCTGGCCGCCGTGTCGGTCTTCCTGGTCAAAGAACACAAGGCTGAATGACCTACAATCCATAAAATCAACTTATAAACTAACCAAAATTCTTATGAAACGATTTTTAACTATGTGTGCGGGTATCTTGCTCATATGTCAATTTACCCCCCCCCTCACGCTGGCACAAAACGCTGGTTATGAGGTAAAAGGCGTAGTTGTCGACAAGTCCGGGATGCCGATCCTGGGCGCTACCGTCGTCGAAAAGGGCACGACCAACGGTGTCTCGACGGGCATCGACGGCGACTATGCCATCCGCGCCGCCGGCCCCGAGTCGGTCATCGAGGTCAGCTATGTCGGTTACAAGACCGTCAGCCTGGTGGCCAGTTCGTCGCTGCTGGTGCACCTCACGCTTGAAGAGGATGCCATGGGTATCGACGACGTGGTGGTGATCGGCTACGGTACAATCAAGAAAAACGACATGACCGGTTCGGTCGTGGCGATCAAGGCCGAAGAGTTCAACCGCGGCGCCGTGGTCTCCACACAGGACATGCTCAAGGGTAAGGTTCCGGGCGTGCACATCATCCCCGGCGACGGAGGCCCCGGATCGAGCGCCACCATCCGCGTGCGCGGTGCGGCTTCGCTCAACGCCTCGAACGACCCGCTGATCGTGATCGACGGGGTGCCCATCGCAGTCGACGGCGGCAAGGGTATGGCCAACCCGCTGGAGACGATCAACCCCAACGACATCGAATCCTTCACCGTGCTCAAGGACGCTTCGGCGGCGGCCATCTACGGTTCGCGCGCCTCGAACGGCGTCATCCTTGTCACCACCAAGAAGGGGCGCGGCAACACGCCCCGCGTATCGTACAGCGGCAGCGTGAGCGTCCAGATCAACTCCGACGAGCTGCCCGTGATGTCCCCCGGCGAGTTCCGCACCTACATCGACCAGGTGTATCCCGCAGGTACGACCACGGGCGACAAGGTACAGTCGATGCTCGGCGACAAGAACACCAACTGGCAGGATCTGGTCTTCCGCACCGCCATTTCGCATGACCACAACATCAGCCTGATCGGCAACATCAACGACCGCATGCCCTACCGCGCATCGGTGGGCTATACCAACCAGCAGGGTACGCTCGAAACGTCGAAATACGAACGCGGGACGCTCGACCTGAGCCTCTCGCCCAACTTCTTCGACAAGCACCTCACGGTCAACCTCAACGCCAAGGGCGTCGTCACGTCGCAGCGCTACGCTTCGGGCGGCGTGGTGGGTTCGGCTGCCTTCTTCAACCCCACGATCGACCCCTACTTCCGCAACGACGACGGCTCGATCGACTACACGACCACCAACGGATACTGGAACTACGGATCGGGCCGCGGCGAGGACTTCACGCCCAACACCCTGCTGGGTGCGGGCCCGCTCTCGCAGCTCTACGACCGCGATAATACGGCGCGTGCCAAGCGTTTCATTGGCAACGCCCAGATCGACTATAAGGTTCACGGCTTCGAGGCGCTGCGCTTCAACCTCAACCTCGGCCTCGACGTATCGAGCGCCAAGACCTACGACGGCGTGAACCCCGGCTCGTTCCAGGCATACACCGACACCGAGGCCCGCGGCTGGGGACAGTATTCGTGGACGACGAACTTCCGCCGCAACCATCTGCTCGAATTCTACGCCAACTTCAACAAGGAGTGGGACATCCACCACCTCGACGTGATGGCCGGTTATTCATGGCAGCATTTTTACAGCTCCGACCACTCGGTATCCTATTTCAACGAGACACACGAGCAGAAGGGCGAGGATTCGCGCTACCCGTTCAACCGCCAGGAGAACTACCTGCTCTCGTTCTACGGACGCCTGAACTATTCGATCGCCTCGAAATACCTCTTCACCGTCACGCTGCGCGACGACGCCTCATCACGTTTCTCGGAGGACACCCGCTGGGGCCTCTTCCCTTCGGGCGCCTTTGCGTGGAACATCGCCGAGGAGAATTTCCTAAAGGATTCGCGTGCCGTCTCCGCCCTCAAGCTGCGCGTCGGCGTCGGACAGACCGGCCAGCAGGAGATCGGTTCCAACTACCCCTACCTGGCGCGTTACTACATGTCGACCGACGTCTACAAGACCTACTACATGGGCAGCGCCGGCCACATGTTCTACCTCACGCCGGGCGCCTACGACCCCAACATCAAATGGGAGACCACGACGACCTACAACGTCGGCCTCGACTTCGGGTTCCTCGGCGGCCGCATCAACGGTAGCGTCGACTGGTACCTGCGTCAGACGGACGACCTCCTGAACAACGTCATCACCCCCATGGGCTCGAACTTCGGCAACACGGTGCTCACCAACATCGGCTCGATGGAGAACAAGGGCGTGGAGTTCAACCTGAATTTCATCCCCGTGCAGACCAAGGACTGGAACCTCACGGTCGGCTTCAACGGCACGTTCCAGCACACCGAGTTCACCAAGCTCAACAACACCGACGACCCCGACTACGCCATCCAGGTGAGCAGCATCACCAAGGGTACGGGCAACCTGCTCCAGCGCCACATGGTGGGTTATGCACCCTACACCTACTACTGCTTCCAGCAGGTTTACGACCAGGACGGCAAGCCGATCCAGAACGCATTGGTGGATCGCAACAAGAACGGCCAGATCGACCAGGGCGACCGTTACATGACCGACAAGAGCCCCAACCCCGACTTCTTCTACGGCATCAGCCTCAAGCTGAGCTACAAGAACTGGGACTTCGGCTTCAACGGCCACGGTTCGGCGGGCAACTGGGTCTTCAACGACTTCGCCTCGGCCAACTCGACGTCCAACATCGACATCAACGCCGGCAACCTGCCCAACTTCGCACGGCTGGTCAAGAAGACCGGCTTTACGAAGGCCAACAGCGGCGAGCAGTGGTATTCGGACATGTTCCTCGAAAACGCTTCGTTCTTCCGCATGGACGACATCAACCTCGGGTACACGTTCAACAAGATTGGCAACTGGAAGGGCTCGATGCGCGTCGCCTTCGGCGTGCAGAACGTATTCGTCATCACCGATTACAGCGGCGTAGACCCCGAAATACCGGGCGTCAACGGCATCGACGGCTCGATCTGGCCGCGCCCGCGCACCTATTCGCTGCGTCTGAATGTAAACTTCTAAAAACGAACGAACCATGAAAATCGACATAAAACATTTCGCCTTGGCGGCGGCAGGCGCAACGATGCTGCTCACTTCGTGCATCGGGGATCTCGACACCCTGCCCCTCAACCCGTCCGACTCGACCTCGGAGACCGTCTACGGGAAAGACGAGAACGGCTACCTGGCCGGGCTCACCAAACTCTATTTCAATTTCGTCTCGAACGACACCACCGACCTGCAGGTCAGCGACGGCGGCGCCTCGGAGCTCATCCGCGCATTCTGGACGATCCAGGAGGTTACGGCCGACGCCTGCAAATGCGCCTGGGAGAACGACGCCTGGGTTCGCGCCATGAATACCGACACGTGGTCCGACGCCGACAACGACGCGACCTACGCCGTCTACGTACGTACGTTGCAGGGCATCGCCTACGTGAACGAGTACCTGCGCCAGACCGCCTCGGACAAACTCTCCGACCGCGGCGTGAGCAGCGAACTGGCCGCCAGGATCCAGAGCTTCCGTGCCGAGGCCCGTTTCCTGCGCGCCTATTTCTACTGGATCGCCCTCGACGTGTTCGGCGACGTGCCGTTTACGACCGAGACCTCGCCCTTCGGCGGCGGTGTGAACCCCAAACAGGCCTCGCGCAAGGATGTCTTTGACTACTGCATCTCGGAGCTGACCGACCTGGCTTCGGACGAAAGCGCGATGCCTGCCGCACGCTCGAACTACCCGCGTGCCGACAAGGGTGCGGTCAACGGCCTGCTGGCCCGCATGTACCTCAATGCCGAGGTTTATGCCGGCACCCCGATGTGGACGGAGGCCAAATCCGCCTGCGAAGCGATCTTCGGCATGGGCTACTCGCTCTGCCCGGAGTATTCCGACCTCTTCCGCGGCGACAACGGCGAGAACGCCGACGCCCTGAAGGAGATCATCTTCGGCGTGGCATACGACGCCGAGCAGACGCAGTCCTACGGCGGCACGTCGTACCTGACGCTGGCAGCCATCGCCGCCACCGACGTGACGGCCGAACAGAAGATCAACGGCGTGAACAACGGCTGGGCCGGCATCCGCGTACCCTACGAATACGTACAGAAATATTTCAACGCCCGCAACGCGGACTACACCACGGGCGAATATACGGTCAACGACAAACGCGGCGGAATGTTCTACATCAAAGGCCGCCAGGAGTCGATGAACGATGCGCTCTATGTCTTCCTCAACGGGTGGACTTGCCTCAAGTTCAACAATATCCCCCACGACATGACCAACGACGAATTCCTTGCCACGGCTGCATCGAAGGCATACAGCGACATCGACTTCCCGATGATCCGCCTGGGCGAGATCTACCTGATCTACGCCGAGGCCTGCATGAACCTGGGACAGGCCAACACCGCGCTGCCGAAGCTCAAGGAGCTGACCGACCGCGCCGGGGTATCGGCCCCCTCGTCGGTCACGGCCGACTACCTGCTCGAGGAGCGTGCCCGCGAGCTGATGTGGGAGGGGCACCGCCGCACCGACCTGATCCGCTACGGCAAGTTCACCACCCCGTCGTTCCTCTGGACATACAAGGGCGGCACCTTCACCGGACAGGGGTTCGATGATTACATGAAAATCTTTGCCATCCCTTCGTCGGAGTTCGCTTCCAACCCCGAACTGCACCAGAATCCCGGCTACGGAAACGCAACCGATAAATAACCAACCCTAAAAATCGTACGACTATGAAAATTACACGATATGCGATGATGCTGGCGGCTGCGACGGGGCTCCTCTCCGCCTGCCAAAAGCTCGACGAGGTAAAGGCCTACGACCCCGACAAGGTCGTGGCGCCCGTGCTGCATGCGCTGCCCGGGGAGATCGTCATTACGCCCGACAACATGGGCTCGACGCAGACCTTCACCTGGGACGCCGCCGACTTCGGCGTCCGCACCCAGATCAACTACTCGATCGAAGCCTCGTACAACGACGGTGCGAAACTGGTGCTCTTCACGGGAATGAACGGCACCTCGTCGGAACAGACCTATGAAAGCCTCAACAACATCCTTGCGCTGTCCGTGGAAGACGGCGGCCTGGGGGTTCCCTCGGGCGAACCTACGGACGTGGATTTCTACATCAGCGCCACGATCGGCACCGACTTCGAGAAATTCTACTCCGCCCCCGCCACCGTCCGCATGACCGTGACGACGGCCGAGCGTACCTACCCCCAGGTCTGGGTAATCGGCGATTACTGCGGCTGGAATTTCGACAACGCACAGGGACTGTTCTGTTTCTCCGGCGACGAGGTCACCTACGAAGCTATCGTTGACTTGGGCGAAAAAGCCGCCAACGGCTTTAAACTGAGCGGTGAAGCCGGTTGGAACGATGCCTGCAACTGGGGCACCGACGGTGATGCTGCGGCTCCGGAAACGGAAGCCCCGTCGATCACGCTGATCTCCAGCGGCGGTTCCGGAAACATCATGGTCTATTCCAAGCGCTTCTACCGCTTCGTATTCGACCGTTCGACATTAACGTTAAGCAACAAGCTGTCGTTCAACTCGATGGGTATTATCGGCGATGCCACTCCGGGCGGCTGGGACACCGACACGGAGATGAATTTCGACACCCAAAAACAGCGTTTCTGGGTCGACGTCACACTGACCGCCGGGGAATTCAAATTCCGTGCGGACAACGACTGGGCGATAAACTTCGGCGGGGCGGACGGACGCCTTTCGCAGAACGGCGACAACATCAAGGCCACGGCGGGCAACTACCGCGTATACGCAACCCTGAACAACTCTGCGGAGATCACCTACGAACTCAATGCCGGCGACTACGGCACGGGCGGCGGCGAAGAACCCGACCCGGGGCCGGAAAAGGCCGACTGGTACATCCACGGCCAGACCGTCGCAACCCCCGACTGGGGCCCGACGGCCATGGAGAGCGCCAGCTCGAACATCGTGGCCTACAAGGCCGCAGGGGTCGAGGTAGCCGCCAACTCGGAATTCCTCTTCAAGAGCGGCGACGAGTCGCAGTGGATCGGGGCCGACGCCGCATTCGCCGGCAGCAGCCCCTACACCTGCACGATCGGCTCGGCCTTCAAGGTTTCCGCCGACAAGGTCAATGCCGTGATCGCCGAAGCCGGCACGTACGACTACTGGCTGCTGCCCGAGGCGGGACGCGCCTACGTGATGGCCGCAGGCGCCAAGCCCGAGCTGGTCGCCGACACATGGGGACTGGTCGGCAACATCACCGGATGGGGTGACCTGGGCGATTTCTCCATGAGCGAGGAGGGCGCCTACCTCGTTCGCAAAGGCGTAGTCCTGACCACCGCCAGCGAATTCAAGATCCGCTTCAACAACGCCTGGGACGACTCCAAGAACTACGGCACGGCGTCGGGCGGTGCGGTCGACATCAACAAGGCCGTCGACATCATCACCAGCGGCGGTTCGCAGAACATGAAAGTCCAGCTCGACGGCACCTACGACATCTATTTCGACCTCGCGAATTCGCAGATATACATCATGTCCGAGGGCAAGACCCCGGCAGAGGCCGAATAACGGCCACCCTTTCACGGGACGGCACACAGAGATTGCCGTCCCGTTTCTGGCCTGCCGCCCCTGACCGGACGGCAGGCCCCGAAACGAACTTTAACCGAGATTCCGCTATGAAAAAATTTCTTTTCCTGCTGCTGGCACTCGTACTTTCCGTATCCGTGTCGTGCAGCGACGACAAGACCGGCGATACCGGCGGCAGTATGCTCTCCGTGACCCCCGCGGAGATAGAATTCGAAGCCGCAGGCGGCAGCCGGCTGCTCGACCTGCGCACCGATGCGGGCGCGTGGTCGCTGACGCAGAGCGACAATACCGCATGGTGCACACCGGCCCTCACATCGGGCAAAACCTCCACGTCGTTCGCGGTCACGGCGACCGCAAACGAGTCGTCGAAACGCTCCGCGACGCTTACCTTCACCGCCCCGGGCTGCGATCCGGTCGTCGTCACCGTGACACAGAGCGGCGATGCCTCCCAGGATTTCGAGGGCGAGCAGGTCGTCGCCCAGCCCGATGCGTGGGACAACCGCAAACGCGCCGACATAAGCTACCAGCTGCTGGTATACAGCTTTGCCGACGGCAACGGCGACAAGGTGGGCGACCTGCCGGGGCTGACCCGGCGGCTCGACTACATCGACGCACTCGGCGCCTCGGCCGTGTGGCTCTCACCGATCCATCCGGCGGCTTCGTACCACGGTTACGACGTGCTCGACTACGAGGCGGTCAACCCCGCCTTCGGGTCGGACGCCGACCTGAGGGCATTCATCGACGCGGCCCATGCCCGCGGCATCCGGGTCTACCTGGATTACGTGCTCAACCATACGGGCAAAGACCACCCGTGGTTCAAATCGGCCGCCGCGTCCGAAGGGAGCCCTTACCGTGACCGCTATATCTTCTCCGAAGACCCGCAGGCCGACATCGCAGCCGGACGGATCGACCAGATCGCCACCGAGGGCGCCGCAGGCTACGATGCCGGGCAATGGTTCTCGACCGACACGGGGGCGGGTGCCGCCGGGCGCTTCAAGTTCGTGCTCGACTGGACAAATGCCGACAGCCCGACGGTGACCGTTACCGAAACGACCGATGCCGCGGATGCGGACAATACGCAGGGCGGCGCGGACGACAAATACCTCTATTTCGGCAACGGTACGAGCAAACGCTTCTACGCCAGGGGCGACAACAGTTACGAACTGACGCTCGACTTCGACTCCGACTGGGGATTCCTCGTCCGCACCTCGATTACGTCGTGGGCCGCAGGCACCAAATACGGCGCCCCGGACAACCGGACGATCATCCGGTTCGGGGAGCCCTTCACCCTGATGTCGAACCGCTCGGCCGACCCGGCCAACGTGCAGTTCTCGCTGCCGACGATGTACCATTCGCACTTCTGGACGGCGGCATTCGCCGACCTCAACTACGGTAAAGCCGCCGAGGCCGAGCAGTCCGGGGCGTTCAAGGCCGTCACCGAAGCGGCCGACAAGTGGGTACGCATGGGCGTGGACGGGTTCCGCCTCGATGCCGTGAAGCACATCTACCACAACGCCTACAACGACGAGAACCCCACGTTCCTCAAGAAATTCTACGACCGCATGAACGAGACCTACAAGGCCGCCGGCGGAGAGGGCGATTTCTACATGGTGGGCGAGATGCTCGACGAAGCGGACAAGGCGGCACCCTATTACCGGGGGCTGCCGGCGCTGTTCGAATTCACGTTCTGGTACAAGCTCAAATGGGCGCTGCAAAACGGCATCGGATGCTATTTCGTCAAGGACATCCTCGACGTGCAGCCCCTCTACGCACAGTACCGCAGCGATTATATCGAAGCCACGAAAC
>OOAE01001459.1_pt1 | contig 16514 bp, 17 predicted proteins | sample 1671271 | NCBI WGS metagenome assembly OOAE01 (sample SAMN06348139, study PRJEB24527) | human gut metagenome | biome: human gut; feature: ankylosing spondylitis patient; material: feces | host: Homo sapiens | place: China | collected 2015-10 | reverse complement strand
TCTGCCGCACCTCGCTCGCCGTATCGGCACTTAGAATTATGCGGTATTGCCTTAAGTTTGTTCCGTATCAATTTTCCCAACATAAACAATCACTCCGCCGCGGGTCCGGTTTTCAGCTGGTCCTGCGGCGGAGTTTTTATTTTATAATTCTTTAAGATTTAAGACGACTTTTTATTGCGCGGCACCCGGCGCTTGGGGGCGGCTTTGCGGGGCTGGTTCTGCTTTTTGGGGGCAGCCTTTTTGGGCTGCGGGTGTACCCGCACAAACTGGATGGGGTTGCCGTTGGGCAGGGTACGCTCTTCCACTTCCAGCACCGGGAAGGACGCCAGGAATTTATTCAGGCTCTTGCTGCCAAAGTTACGCACATCAAAGTCCGGGTAGCGCTTGATGAGCTGGTCTCCCACGCGGGAGGTTCGCACCCAGCCGGTGCCATCGTCCATCTCGTCGATCATATCGCAGACCAGGCGGCAGATGGAATCGCGGTTGATGGCGGTATCGTCCCCCGCGCCAACCTGGGCGGCGGCTTCGGCGGCAGCGGTGGAATCCGCGCTGGCATCCTCGCTTCCACCATGCTCCAAAATCAGGTCAAGGTACTTGAACTGGTCGCAGGCTTTCACAAAGGGACCAAGTGCCTTGCTTTCGCCCATGCCGATGACCAGCTTGCCGGCTTCGCGCAGGCGGGCGGCAAGGCGGGTAAAGTCCGAATCGGACGAAACGATGCAAAAGCCATCCACATTGCCCGCATACAGCAGATCCATGGCGTCAATGATCATGGCGCTGTCGGTTGCATTTTTGCCGGTGGTGTAGCTATACTGCTGGATGGGAATGATGGAGTTGTTCAGCAGCACATCCTTCCAGCTTTTCAGGCGGGCATCAGACCAATCGCCGTAAATACGTTTGCAGGCCGCCACGCCAAAGGACGCAGCTTCATCCAAAATCACCTTTACATATTTGGGGCTGATATTATCCGCATCGATCAGAACTGCCAGTTTCAGATCCTGCATCGCAGCCTCACTTCCTTACCGGTTTGACCGGGCGGTCAAAGTACATATAAATCTGGCAGGGGATCATGCCGTTATAAATTTTGCGGCGCTTGGCGGCCTTTTTGCCAAAGTGGGCTTCAAAATCAGCATCCGCCGTAATGGCATACAATCCTGCGGTGGGGCTTGCCTGCCACACCTGGCCCAGGGTGCGGGCCAGGGCGGCGGCTTCGGCGGCATCGCCCAGGCGCTCGCCGTAAGGCGGGTTGGTCAGGATGATGGAGCTGGGGCGCGGGGCAAAGTCTTTTACGTCTGCCACCTCAAAGCGGCAGCGATCCCCCACCCCGGCCAGCTTGGCGTTGGCGTTGGCCAGCGCCACAGCGTTGGGGTCAATATCAAAGCCAAAGCCCTCGAACCCGGCATCCAGGCGGGAAGCCGCCAGCGCTTTCTGGCGCTCCTCCGCCCAAACGGCAGCGGGCACAAAGTCATAGTGCTCGGCGGCAAAGCGGCGGCGCAGGCCGGGGGCGATGTTCAGTGCTTTCTGGGCTGCTTCGATCACCAGCGTACCGGAACCGCAGAAAGGATCCTGCACAGTGCTGTCGCGCCGGACAAAACCGACATCGGCAATGGTAGCGGCCAGCGTTTCCTTGATGGGGGCCAGCGTGGCGTTTTTGCGATAACCGCGCTTATGCAAGCCGTCGCCGGAGGTATCCAGCATCACTTCCACCACGTTTTTACGCAGGGCAAAGCGGATTTTGTACAAAGCACCGGTTTCCGGCAGAGTGGTGGTTTTGTGGCCGTACTGCAGCCGCTTAACGATTGCCTTTTTGACAATGCTCTGGCAGGCAGGTACGCTGGAAAGCTGGCTGGACAGGCTGGAGCCCTTGACCGGGAACTGGGCATCCACCGGGATCAGCTCCTCCCACGGGATAGAGTAAACGCCGTCGAACAGTTCATCAAAAGTTACGGCGGGGAAGGTTTTCAGCAGCAGCAGCACGCGCTCGGCGGTGCGCAGGTTCAGGTTTGCTGCGGCGATCATGGCGGCATCACCCTCAAACGCCACGCGGCCATCCGTCACCTTTACGTTCTGCGCACCAAGGCGTTTGACCTCAAAGGAAAGGGTATGCTCGGTGCCAAAAAAGCAGGGAGCCACCAAAGTATACATGTTGGGCATAGTGTGTCCTTTCTGGGGCTGTGCATAGCGCAGCCGGATATGCGGGGCCGGGCATATTGGGTCAGCCCCGCGGGATAAAAATTAGATTATGCCGTTACATAACCCAAAAAAGGCCCTGCCAAGCAGAGCCTGCATCTTATGGGCGTTGCAGTTGGCGTACGCTGCAGAAATCAGCCGCGGCGGCGGGAATACCCACCGCGATGATTCTCGGTAACGCGCTTGAGATCCGCAATTTTTTCTTCGCTCTGGGTCTTATAGCGTGCCATCATATCCTCAAAGCTCAGGTCGCCCTGCGGCTGCGAGGGTTTGGGCTGCCAGACACGGGGGGCTGCTTCGCGGCGGGGCGGGCGGCCGCCAGCCGGGCGTGCACCACCGTTACTGCCCTGCTGCCCTTGGGGGCGCGGGCTGCGGGGCGCGCGGGGCGCGCGGGGTGCGCGCTCCGGTGCGGGCTGGGTCTGCTTGATGGACAGTGCAATCTTGCCATCCGGCGCGATGGAGATGACCTTAACCTTAACGGTCTGGCCAGCTTCCAGCACGGTAGCAAGGTCCTGCACAAACTCATAGCTTACCTCAGAAATGTGAACAAGGCCGGTTTTGCTTTCCGGCAGGGCAACGAAGGCGCCAAACGGCTTAATGCCGGTAACTTTGCCTTCCAAGATGTCTCCAACCTGTAATGCCAAAACTATAATACCCCTTTGCTGCCCGGCAAAACTGCCGGGTATCGTTATTGATGGAACCATTGCTTTCAGATTCCGCTTGTATGCCTTGCAGGCAAGGCCTGCACTGTTAAAGGCTGGTTGAGTCCGCAAAAAACAGAAGCCAGCCTTTTGCATCTTCCATTGTACCTGGCATGGTAATCCGGCGTAATGCTGTTACTTGCCGCTCAGATCCACCCAAATGCGCTCATTGGGCTTGGCATAGCCATCGGCGCGGGCGCTGCGTTCAATAATCGCGTCTTTGCCATCGGCCAATGCGCGTCCCAGCTCTTCGTTTTGGGCCTGCTGGGCGCTGAGCTGTTCGCGCACCGCGGCGAGTTCCTGCTGTTTGGAGCCGATGGTGATCTGGCACTGGATCAAAGTAAAAAACAAAGAACAAAACAGTGCCGCCACAGCCAAGGGAAGCAAACGCCGCGCAATGCTTTTGTGTTGGTTCATGCGGCAGCGCCTCCTTCCGGGCAGGTATCAAAATGCCGTTGTGTGCAAACCATTGTACCGCCTGCCCGCACAAGATGGTCTTATGCAGGCATACTTAAATACAGTTTAATTATATAATATTGTGCGCTTGTTTTGCAACACATTTTTCGGCTTTTTTCCGCTTTTCTTGCATGAATCTTGTGCGTTGTGCCGCCGGGCGTGCCGAATCTTTCTGATCCGGGCCAGCAGCCGCTGTTTGAACGGGTGTACCGCATAGTCCGCCGCAAAGCGCAGCGGCCAGACCAGAACAAACACCGTGCCGCGCAGCGCCCTGTGCACCGCGTGGGAAACGCACCACCGCCAGCACAGTGCCCCCAGCCCCATGGCGGCGGCCATATACCAGCGCGCCGCCCCGGTAGCCGAAGCCCCCGCCGCGAAGCCGCAGCAGACAAAGGCTGCGGCAGCAAAGGCCAGCACATCCCACACAAAGCAGCGCACCGGGCCGCTGCCAAAGGCAAGGGTCGCCCCATCCCGTACAGCGCCAAGCAGCAGGCCCGCCCCAAGACAAAGCAGCACATCGCCCAGTACTGCCCACAACGGTGGCGATGGCACCATCAACGCAGCAGGCGGGCCAGCAGCCCACCGCTCTGTTTTTTGCTCTGCTGGTTCTCGGTATACTGCAAATATTCGATCTGGCCGGAGATATGCACTTCCCCCGTGCGAACCGAAAGCTCGCTGACCTGCATTCCTTGCCCACCGATGGTCAGATCCCCCAGCGGAGTTTGCAGCGTTGCGCCCAGTTCATCACAGCTCACAATACGGGTCACACCGGTCACCGTCAGCCGGGCGCGGTTTTCCAGCGTCAGGGCATGGGCGCGCGGCGGAGCAGGCAGGTCGGATTGCTGGGGGGCATGTTCCCCAATCGGGTGCGGGCTGGTCAGTTCTGGCATGGCGGTTTCCTCCGGCAGCAGTTGTTGCTTACCCTATACCATATGCCGCACGCCGCGCGGTTAGAACTCCCCCGCCCTGGTTTTTCTCAGCCTTCCAGGATCTCAAACAGCTCGCGGGCAACATCCTTGCCCTTGGGTTCATCAATAGAAAGCACCCGCACCTTGACGGGGCGGTTGCCGAAGGTAATCTCGATCACATCGCCGATCTTTACGGCATAGCTTGCTTTGGCGGGTTTTCCGTTCACGATCACGCGGCCCGCATCGGCCACATCATTGGCCAAGGTGCGGCGCTTGATCAGGCGGCTGACTTTCAGGTATTTATCCAGTCTCATGGTTCATCCTCATCTCTATGGCAGCGGTACTCCAGCCACCAGGCGGGAATCATGCGGCGCTGCCTATATCATAAAAGCCCGCCGCGTTTGGGTGCGGCGGGCTTTTTCATTCAGAGCGTATCTGACGCCTGAACAGATTACTGCACAGCGTCCTTCAGTGCCTTGCCAGCCTTGAATGCGGGCAGCTTGGAAGCAGCAATGGTCATGGGCTCTTTGGTCTGCGGGTTGCGGCCCTGGCGTTCCGGGCGCTCGCGGACTTCAAAGGTGCCAAAGCCAACCAGCGAAACTTTGCCGCCGTTCTTCAGCTCTTCGGTGATAGCAGCCAGTGCTGCGTTGACAGCCTTTTCGGCGTCTTTCTTGCTCATGCCAGCTTCAGCGGCAACGGATGCGATCAGTTCAACTTTGGTCATTTGTTATATACCTCCAAATTAAATAAATTGCGTTTTTTTGCCTTTTCAGGCTACCGGCCCGGCTGCTGTGCAAAATGCCTCGTTGGCTTTTTGCAGCGCCTGTTCGGGGTCTACCCCTGCCTGCCGGGCCAGATTGGCGGCGGCAAACAACAGTTCGCCCACAGCCTGTTCTGCCTGCGCGCTGGCGGGCTGCGCCGTTTGCAGGTTCTCCGCCGCGTCTGCCAAGGCTGCAGCATCGGCCCCCTGCAGGGCTGCGCCATGGCGTGCGGCGCGCTTTTGCAGCTTGGCCGCGCGCATCAGCGCGGGCATGGCACGGGGCACACTTTCCAGGTCATCGGCCAGGGTGCGGCGGCCCTTTTCTTTATTTTTGAGCGCATCCCAGTCCGTTATACCTTCGTAACCTGGTTGGGTGCCAAAAATATTTGGGTGCCGTTCAATCAGCTTTTGGCATACGCCATCGCAGACCTGTTCCCAGGTAAAGCGGCCGGTTTCCTGTTCCATGCAGGTATGGAAAGCAACCTGCATCAGCACATCGCCCAGCCCTTCACACATCAGCACCGGGTCATCCAGGTCCAATGCGTCCACAGCCTCATACGCTTCTTCCAGGAAGTTCATCCGAATCGATGTATGGGTCTGAACTTTATCCCACGGACAGCCGTTGACCGGATCCCGCAAAAGGGTGATAATGCGGACAAGATCATCTGCCGTGTACGGGCGGTTGTGCGGATATTCCATGCATGCTGCAATGCTGCCTGCCCAGGATGTACCAGGGTCCGCTTGAAAAAACAACAGGCAACATCATACCTCTCATTCTACCGTTTTGTCAAGGAAACAATACAAGTTGCTGTTTGACAGCCGAGTTACCTGTTTACAGCTGTGCGCCGCAATGGTTGCAGAACAGTGCGTCTGCATCCACATCTGCATGGCAGACGGGGCACTCTTTGGTCTCACCGCGCGGGCGGTCAGCTGCATCGGCCAGAGCCTGCTCCTCCTCGGGGGTCAGGCCGGCGGGGTCATCGTGGTAGGTGGTGGGATCGTTGGGGTCCTCAGCCTCCTGCTCAGCCTCGGCAGCTTCAGCGGCAGCGGCCTCATCGGGGGTCATGCGGGCCTTGATTTCCTCAATCGCCTTTTCGATTTCGGCAATGTTCTCGATATATTTATCCACCAGGGGCTGGTTTTCCTCGTCTGCCTTATGCAGGCTGTAAACCAGTGCGCCCAGCTGGCGCTGTGCCTTGGCCAGGCGGTTCTGCTGGGATGCCAGATCCAGCTGGTTCTTGCCCTTATCTGCAATATCCATGGCTGCCTTGTAAGCGGTATCCACAAACTGCATGCTCTGTTCTTTGATCTTATTGATATCCAGTTCAAACATAATGTAACACCTCGTTATCATCTGGCCCCGGCAGGGCACTGCGCCACAGCTGCGCAGCCCGGCCGGGTGGAATGAAAAGCCGTAAAAATTTATTATTTTCGATTTCACGGCTTTTCCCTGTAAGGCTTATTATACCGTATCTTTGCCTGGTTTTCAATCTTGTGGCGCAAAGAATTATGTCCAAATCGTAAACATTCGGGCGTAACAGGAGAATTTATTGGTTTTCTGCTCCAATGAACTCCCGCAGCATGCTTTTCTGTGGGATCAGCGCGGCATTAATGGGTACAAAATGCGCAAACCGGCTGCGCAAATCCGCCATGCGGCCCGCATTGGCGCTGGCCGTCAGCTGGTCAATATAATATTCCCAAATCCCCACCTCGCAGCTGAACGAAGTATCCAGCACAAGGTTCGCCCGATTCTTGAACGTCTTGATATACTGGTCCTCTGCCTTACAGACATGGGGCCACAGGCCGATGGTAAAATCGGCATCATGCCCGCGGAACCGCCAGTCCCGCGTAATGCGGCGGGCAAGGCGAACATCGCGGGTGGCGATCAGCCGCGCACCGTCCGGTCCGGCATATTCTTCCCGCAGGCTGGCGTAAATATTCAGCACAGCATCCTGCGGCAAAGTCTCGGTCAGGATGGGGTTAAAGGCGTGCAGTCCCTCCACAACCACCACACCGTCGGTGCAGTCGATGTGCTGGGTCTGCGGGGCGGGCAGCTGGGTCATAAAGTCAAAGATCGGCGCATCGCACACGCCGGTCTGGGCCAGCTGTTGCAGGCAGTGCTGCACCAGCGGGATATCCAGCGCTTCCACGCATTCGTAATCATCCCGGCCATCCGGCTGTTTGGGGTAGCGGCCCTCGCCCACAAAAAAGTCGTCCAGGCTCAATACCCGACTGCGCACGCCTTTGCTGCGCATGGCGGCGGCCAACTTGTTGGCGCTGGTGGTTTTGCCCGCAGCGGAAGGCCCCGTCAGCATGACAATACGGCGGCCGGATGCCAGAACATAGGCTGCGGCGGCATCAATGCGGCTCTGGTACTGCTGTTCGCTCAGCTGCACCAAATCAGCCGGGTTGTGCGCGGCAAGGTTGAGCAGCTCACACCCCACCATGCGCTTGGGGGCGCGCGGATTCACCACAGCTGGGATATTGGTCATAGAACTGTTTCACTCCTTCCTTGCGTGCAAGGATCGTGTCAAAACGGTCGATATATTCTGTCGGGTACTTATAATTAAAGATACGCTCGATCTTGCCGTGACGTGCACCGGGGGCCACCAGCTTTGTAGAACCGCCTGCACCGGCAGAAAGAATGGTGTGGACTTCCTCCATGATATAGATATTATACAGGCACTCGTACCCCGGCTTGCACCAGCCCACGTTTTCCAGGTTTTGCAGGGTGCCTTTTTGGCGGTACAGGTAGTAGGGGCGGTAACCGGCTTTTTCCAGCAGCTCGCAGCTTTCCACCATAGCGGCCACATCGGCATAATCCGCAGCGCGGTGCTCCACCACCAGGTTGGACGCCCGTTTCAGCGTGAGGGTATGCACGGTGATATTTTCCGGGTCCAAGTCAATGGCCGTCTGCAGGCTATGGCGGAAGCCTTCCACCGTATCCCCCGGCAGACCCGCGATCAAGTCCATGTTGATGTTATCATGCCCCACGCGGCGGGCGGTCCGGTAACAATCCAGGATATCCTGCGCCGTGTGGCGGCGGCCAATGTTGCGCAGCACTTCATCCGAGAATGTCTGCGGGTTGATGGAAATGCGGGTTGCGCCGTATTCTTTGATGATGCGCAGTTTTTCTTCGTCGGTACAGTCAGGGCGGCCCGCTTCCACGGTAAACTCTTCCAGGGCGGGCAGGTCAAACTGCTCGGCCATGGTGCCCATCAGCTGGCGCAGCTGCTGCGCGTTGACACTGGTGGGGGTGCCGCCGCCGATATACAGCGTTTTGATGCTGAGGTGTGCGGCGTCCGCAGCGGCGCGGGTAGCGGCAAGCTCCTTGCACAGGCAGTCCACGTAGGGGGCCACCAGCGCACGGCTGGATTTATCCCCCACCGTGCGGGAGACAAAGCTGCAATAGCTGCAGCGGGACGGGCAGAACGGAATGCCCGCATACACACTGCAATCCATCGGCTGGGCGCGCTCCAGCACCGGGCGCTGCAGGTCCGCAATACTTTTGGCCATGGCAAAACGGCGCGGCGTGCAGTCAAAATGCTGCAAAAAGCGCTGTTCGATTTCTTCTTCGGTTTTGCCCTCGGCGCGCAGGTCATGGATGATGCGCACCGGGCGCACGCCGGTCATCATGCCCCAGGGCGGGCGGATACCGGTAACGCCGCACAGCATGGTGTACAGCATGCGGCACAGAGCATACTCCTGCGTGCGGGCATCCCCCTGGGGCGGGCGCTGCTGCACCCAAGTGGTTGTGCCGTTCTGCCGCACCAGAACCAGCAGCAGATACCTGTGAGCCACAGCCAGCACAAGGTCTGCGGTATCGTCCGGCAGGGTCTGGCTCAGCTCCGCCGCCGGGTAAAAGATGCGTGCGGTATGCTCGGCCTCATACCCAGCTGCCGCACCGCGCAATACAATTTGCATAAGAACCCCCGAATTGGAGGGAGGAGTTAGCGCGGAGCCGAGCCTGTTGTAATCCCGCTTATGCCAATACTGCCAAAACAGTACCCGGCGCATTGCAGGTATACCGCAAACTTTTAGGCCGCCGCTTAACTCCTAACTCCTCCCTCCTAACTCCTACCTATCTTAAAATACTTCCCCCATCAGATATGGGTTGGACCGGCGTTCCTGGCCAAGGGTGGTAAAGCTTTCATGGCCGGGGTAGACGGTGGTTTCATCCGGCAGGGGCAGATCCGCCACCAGAGCAAGGCTGCGTTGCATCTCCGCCGGGCTGCCGCCGGGCAGGTCCACGCGGCCGCAGCTGCCCGCAAACAGGGTATCGCCGCTGAATAGCCGGTCGCCGCAGGCGATGACCACGCCGCCGGGGGTGTGGCCCGGTGTGTGCCAGATGCGGAACGTCAGCTCATCCACCTGATACTCACTGTTGCCCGCAGGCCACGGGGCATCGATCAGATCCGGAGTCAGCGGATACATCTGGTCGCCTTTGGCATCGGCCAGGTCCATATGCACCTTGGCGCCGGTGGCTTTTTTCAGGGCCGCCACACTGCCCACATGGTCATAATGGCCGTGGGTGAGGAAAATGTCCGTCAGGGTTGCGTTATTCTCTTTCAGCTGAGCCAGATAGGTTTCGGCCTCGGCAGCGGGGTCCACCACAACGGTATGCCCGGCGGCGGTGATCAGCAAAAAGGTATTAGTATACAGCGGCCAAACGCCGTGGATATGGATCAATTTCATGGTTGTGCTCCTTTACTTCCACTCATCGGTATCAATGATGATGGTCACCGGACCATCGTTGACAAGGCTGACCTGCATATCGGCCCCAAATTCGCCATGCTGAACGTCTTTCAGTCCCTGGGCGTTCATCAGCTCCTGCAAAAAGGCATCATAAGCGCTTTTGGCGGTCTCCCCTTTTGCGGCATGGATAAAGCTGGGCCGTTTGCCGCGGGAGGTATCGCCATACAGGGTAAAGTTGCTGACGACAAGAACCGAATAGCCAAGTTCCACCGCGCTGCGGTTCAACTTGCCTTCATCATCGGCAAAAATGCGCAGCCCGGCGCATTTGGCTGCCAGCTTGGGGATAATGGCGGGGTCGTCCCCATCCTTTACCCCAAGCAAAATCATCAGCCCCGGCCCGATGGTGCGGGGATTGCCGCCGTTGACCACAACGGACGCCGAGGAAACACGCTGAAGCACAGCACGCATAACACAGTTCTCCTTATTCAGTCAGTATGGCACACCCGGTTAAACCGCAGGCACCATAAAATAGCAGGAATCCGCTACAAAGAAATTCAGCGAATCATTGCCCGCAAACACCGCCTGCCAGTTTTCCCATGTTGCGCCGTCGGTTGTCACATACACGGCGGTGGGGTCATACTGCCCAGCGGCAAGCCGGGCAGCGGTATCAGCGCGGCTGGCTTCCGCCGCTGGGTGGCTGCCGGACACAGCAATATCCAGATTGGTTGCCAGCCCCTGCTTGCCCGCCAGAATGGCCAGCAGGCGCAGGCGGTCTTCCCGCACTTCCCCGGCGGCAAGCAGCTGGGTGTGGCCAGCGCCAAGGCTGGCGGTCTGGTCGTTGTTTACCACTGTGGCGTTGATGGGGTCGGCGAACTTCTGCCGCTTTTGCTGGGCGGCGGCGCTCAAATCAAACGCCTGAACGCCGACAAACAGCGCCAGCACCAGCACCGCATACCGGCCGGGCAGGCGGTCCCGCAGGGTATACACGGCATACACCACCATGCAGGCCGCTACCAGATAGAACATCCGCCCGCTGGAGCGGAAGATGCCGCACAGCTCCAACAGCTTTGCAGGCAGCGGCAGCTCAATGCCGGTGTTGCCCCAGTAAATTTTGTTGCTGACGGCAAACAGCGTTAAAAACACGCAGGCCGCAAACACCGGCCCATTGCGGTGCCACCAGGTTTTGGTGTTCTGGGGGCAGCGCACCGCCCGGCGCAGGCTGAACAGCAGCGCCGCCGTGACCAGCGCCAGCACACCAAGCCCCAGGTAATTGAAGCCATCATACTGGCCGGGCTGCTGCGGCATTACCTGGTACAGCCGGGACCAAGTGTAGCCCCCGCGGGAGGTTGGGTTGATGAGTGCATTCAGGTTCATGGAATAATCGCCATAGCCGGAGCGGGATGCCCCGGTGCCGGAGCCGATGGCCCCGCACAAAACGCCGCCCACCACAGCCGCTGCCAAACTTGCCGCAAGCTGCAGCGCCGCGCGGCCCCAGGCTTTTTTCTGGCGGCCCAGTTCCACGGCGGCCAGCAGGGCGCACATCATGACCAGCGGCAGAAAGTACGGGTGGATGCCCACCGCCAAAAAGGCCAGCACCGGCATGGCCCAGGGGAATTTGGCCGTGCCGCTGTGCAGGTTTTGACGGTATTCCAGAAAGGCATACAGCGCCAGCAAAAACAGCCACTGGCTGGCCAGCGCGGTATGGCGGAACGCGCGCTCCCACAAGGTAGGCAGCATAACAAACAGCAGACCGCCCAGTGTGGAAAACACCAGCGCTCCCGCGCCAGTTTTTGCCTGCCCGCGGGCGCACAGAAGCGCACCGGCTGCCCCCTGCATGGCAAAGCAGAACAGCGTGTACCACCCAAACCACTGGAAGGTGGAGGGCATCACCCCGCGCAGCGCCTTGAAGAAGATGCTGACCCAGGGGATGCTGTCGGTAAACGAAATGACGGTGCCATCCGGGGCGGCAATGGTATCCGCCAGGCCCAGCGGGAACGCCCAATGAGAGTTGCGGAACAACACCCAGCCCGCATAATGTTGCTGAATGTCCCACTCATCATAGCCGTTCAAGATCCAGGCATCATAGGTTGGGTGCAGGGTGGATGTGCCATACAGCAGGAAAAATACCACCATGCCCGCCGCCGCGCCCAAAAGCGCCGCCAGCCACCGCCGTTTTGTGTTTTGATTCATGTGTTTTATGGGTTGTGCAGTGATCGGTCAATTTTGATTTAACCCCAGGCAGCGGGCGCGCAATATGCGTTCCTACGGGGTTTCTGCACACTTTCTATTTTATTTCTTATTTTTTATGTCTGATATATCAGAGTTTTTTCGGTTTCTTTTTTTGCAAAAAAGGATCAAAAAGTCCCCCGTATAAAAGTTTTAGTTGCGGGTAACTGTCAGAACGTCTTTGACTTTTTTCAGGCGTGCCACAACATTGTTCAGGTGCACGGTGTTCATAATGCCCACCGTCAGGGACATGCGTGCGCGGCCCTGGTCCGCCGCGCGGGCGGAAAGTGAATAGATCGGCACACGCATATCGCCCAGCGCCAGCGCAACGTCCGAAAGCAGGTTGGCGCGGTCCATGCAGTCCAGCTCCAGCGTTGCCTTGTAGTCCTCTTTGGCATCATCCGCCCAATAGGCGTTCACCCAGCGGGCGGCATTTTCCGGGTCCTTCATACTCTGCTGCACATTGGCGCAGTCCCGCTTGTGGATGGACACGCCAAACCCACGGGTGACAAAACCGATGATGTCATCCCCCGGCAGCGGCGAACAACACTTGGCAAACTTGATGGGGCAGTTGTCAATGCCTTCCACCACAACGCCGTCCGAAGAATGAACACGCTTGATATCCACCGTGGGCAGCGGCTTGGGTTCCGTTGCTTTCAGGCGGGTGTACTCTTCCTTCAGCTTGGGCAGGATGCGCGCCAGCTGCAAACCGCCATAGCCGATGGCCGCATACATTTCATCCACCGAGTTACAGTGGTTGCGGCGCGCCAGGTTGGACATGAACTCGTCATACTGCTCCGGCGGGATCACCATCAGGTTGCGGCGCAGCTCTTTTTCAAAGGCATCCTTGCCCTCGGCAATGTTTTCGTCCCGGCGCTCTTTCTTGAACCAGTTGCGGATCTTGTTCTTTGCTTCGCTGGTTTTTACAATGTTCAGCCAGTCGCGGGAGGGGCCACGGTTTTCCGGGCCGGTGATGATTTCAATGATTTCGCCGGTAACGACCTGATGGTCAATGGGCACAATGCGGTTGTTTACCTTGGCGCCGATCATCCGGTTTCCCACAGCGGAATGGATGGCGTAAGCAAAGTCGATGACGGTTGCGCCGGCCGGCAGGTTGATCACATCGCCGCGTGGGGTAAAGGCAAACACTTCTTCCGGCAGCAAGTCAGACTTGATATCGCTGAGCAGGTCGGTGGCATCAATGCTGGAACGCTGGCTTTCCAACAGCTGGCGCACCCAAGCCAGGCGTTCGTCCAGCCTATCACTGCTGGCGGCGGTAATGCCGGCCTTATACTTCCAGTGGGCAGCAATGCCGTATTCCGCGTTGCGGTCCATCTCGCGGGTACGGATCTGCACCTCAAATGGGATGGCTTCGCGGCCAATCACGGTGGTGTGCAGGCTCTGGTAGCCGTTGGGTTTGGGGGTAGAGATATAATCCTTGAAGCGGTTGGGCAGCGGATGGTACATATCATGGATCAGGCCCAGCGCGGTATAACATTCCGCCACCGTATCAATAATGATGCGGACAGCATAAATATCATAAATCTCCTCAAAGTCCTTGTTCTGCATATACATCTTGCGGTAAATGCCGTAGATGCTCTTGACACGGTGGCGGATGGTTGCTCCGTGGATGCCGTTCTGTTCCAGATGTTCCTGGATGGTGGCGCAGATATCGTTGAGGAATTCATCCCCATGCTTGTTCAGCAGGGAGCGGATCATGTTATAGCCTACAGGATCCAGGTATTGCAGGCTGCGGTCCTCCAGCTCCTCCTTGATGTTGGAAATGCCAAGGCGGTGGGCAATGGGGGCATAAACCTCCATGGTTTCCAGGGCTTTATCGCGGCGTTTCTGCTCCGGCCAGGCATCGCCGGTACGCATATTGTGCAGGCGGTCACACAGCTTTATGATCATCACGCGGACATCCTGGCTCATGGCAAGCAGCATTTTGCGCAGGTTTTCCGCTTTGCGGTCCTCGACATTCGAGAACTTGATCTGGGTCAGCTTGGTAACACCATCCACCAGCAGGGCAACCTCGCTGCCAAACTTCTGGCGGATCTCGTCAATGGTCACGGGGGTATCCTCGGCCACATCGTGCATCAGGGCTGCGGCAACGCTTTCGCTATCCATGCCAAGTTCCACCAGCAGCTGTGCCACGCTGATTGGGTGGCAGATATACGGTTCGCCGCTGCGGCGGAACTGGGTGGCATGCGCCGCGCTGGCCAGCTGATAAGCACGGTCAATCATGTCAAAATCATAGGCACGGCCGCTGGCGATCAGATCATGGCGCAGTGCTTCATAAGTAGTGGGCATGGGCACCGGCTGCTTTTGCGCCTGAGCTGCCTGTTCTGCAGCATTCTTTTTGACTTCTTCTGGCATTCTATCATCCCCATTTCAAGTATCGCACAATCATAAAAAAGTCCCGTTTCTGCGGCAGTTCCCTCCTGCCGCGGGGGCATTTTTCATTTTGCCTTATCCTTCCCCTTCCGCCAGTCTGCGCAGGACCGGCGCGGAGGAGAGGTCTTTTTTGCCAGTCACTTCCACCGGCTGGTAGCGGCTGCCGCGGCGCTCGATCAAACCAAGCTGTTCCAGCGCCGTCAGGCTGGCCAGGGTCTTGCCGGTGTTTTCCGGCCCTGCGGTTGCAAACAGCGGCTGCAGATCATCCGCAAACACATTGCCGGTGCGCACCATGCGATACACGGCAGCGGTATCGGCACGGGTGGGCAGGCAGGCCAACCGCTCGTCATCTGGCAGGGCCGTTCCGCTCAGGAAAGCATCAAACCGTGCGGCCTGCTCCGCCGGGGCATTGCCCAAACCGGCCGGGCGCATGGCGCAGCAATGGCAGGACACCATCGGCCCGCCGCGCCCCTGGAAGATGCTGACTTCCACCGCGGCATCCACAGCTGTACCCATGCGGTAGGGCAGGTCGTCCGGGGCGGTGCCGAACAGTGAGACAAAGCAGGCTGCCCCGCCCTGGCGCAGGCGAATGCGGCAATGCCGCCCCTCACTGCCCAGGGGCCAGATGCCATCCACCGCGGCGTTTTGCAGCAGGAACACCGGAACCGGGTTGCCGCTGCCAAAGGGAGCCAGGCGGCTGAGTTCCTGTACGGTAGGCACCGTCAATTCCGCAATATCGGCCACGGCATCCAACTTGAGCGGCAGCGGCTTGGGCACCGGGTATTCTTTAGCGGCCCAATCGTTGATGGCTTTGCGGAACGCGCCGATCTTTTCTTCTTCAATGGTCAGGCCCGCCGCAGCGGAATGCCCGCCAAAGCGCAGCAGCAGCGGTGCGCAAGCGCACAAAGCGGCGTGCAGGTTAAAGCTGGTGGGGGCGCGCCCACTGCCGCGGCCCTCGCCGTTTTCAGTCGAAATAACAATGGAGGGGCGGCCGTATTTTTCCATCAGGCGGGTTGCCACAATGCCGATTACACCGGGGTGCCAGCCTTCGCCTGATACCACAATTACACGGTCCAGAACACGGGCAGGGTCTGCGCTCAGTTTTTCCAGTGCAGCGGCAGCGATCTGCTGTTCCGCCTGCTGACGGCTGGTGTTGATCTCCGAAAGGCGCGCCGCAATGCCTGCGGCCTGCTCCTCGTTTTCGCACAGCAGCAGCTTCAGGGCAACAGCGGCGGTATCCATGCGGCCCGCGGCGTTCAGGCGGGGTGCCAGCCCATAGCTGACGGTTTCCGCCGTGACAGGGCGGCCTGCATAGCCTGCGTTTTCCAGCAGGGCCTGCAAACCGGGGCGCAGGGTATCCTGCAAGGTGGCAAGGCCCTCTTTTACAATGGTGCGGTTCTCCCCCACCAGCGGCATTACGTCCGCAATGGTGCCAAGGGCGGCAAGTTCGCCAAAGGGTTCCAGCAGTTCAGCGGGGTCCTCACAGCCTTCCAGTGCAGCGCACAGCTTGAACGCCACACCGGCACCGCACAGATCCTTGAAGGGGCTTGTGTCGTCCTCCCGCTTGGGGTCCACAACGGCAACGGCTTTGGGCAGCTGCTGGGCGGGCAGGTGGTGGTCGGTAATCACCAGCTCAATGCCCAACTCTGCGGCCAGGTCAGCTTCCTCAATGGCGGAAATGCCGTTATCCACTGTCACAATCAGCTTATAGCCTTTATCTGCCAGCTTTTGCAGGGTTTCACGGTTCAGGCCGTAGCCGCCGCCCTCGCGGGTGGGCAGTTTGCAGCGCACCTGCGCGCCAAGGTTGGTCAGGCATTCATACAGGATGGCCGTAGCGGAAACGCCGTCCACATCATAATCGCCAAAGATCACAATGGTTTCACCGTTTTCAATAGCCTGCTGGATGCGGGCAACGGCTTCGTCCATATCTTTCAGCAGGAACGGGTCGCTCAGCGGCGGTTCCTCTTCCAGCAATGCGGCGGCAGCCTGCGGCTGGGCAATACCGCGGCAGGCCAGCACCCTGGCCAGCAGCGGGCCATAACCGGCGGCCAGGAGCGCACTTTCCCCTGCGGTATCGGCGTTTTTCAGCTGCCAGGCACGATAGTTCATAATTGTCTTGCTCCTGTTCCTTTATGGCAACACCGCACAATTCCCGCCTTGCGGCTTAAGCACCGCTCCGGCAGC
>OOAE01001456.1_pt1 | contig 16560 bp, 14 predicted proteins | sample 1671271 | NCBI WGS metagenome assembly OOAE01 (sample SAMN06348139, study PRJEB24527) | human gut metagenome | biome: human gut; feature: ankylosing spondylitis patient; material: feces | host: Homo sapiens | place: China | collected 2015-10 | reverse complement strand
TTTTTCGGTGTGGGTGGATTTCCCCGTGCCCGGCGGCGCGGAAAAGCACACAGCCTGTCCGCCGTATTCCACCGCCGAGGCGTGGAGCATCATCCCCTCGTGGGACAGAAGCCCCACGGCAAAGCAGTCGCCTGTGGCGATGTACTCCGCAAGGTCCTCCGTTTCCAGCTCGGGACAGAGCGACAGCGCCTCCGCGCCGCCCACGCGGATGGTGATATCCGCCGCGCCGCCCCGGGCGGAGGTCCGATAGACCTCCGCCTGGGCAGCCGTGCGTCCCTTGGGGGACATTTCAACGATCAGATCAGCGATTCGGTAACGCATCACTTTTTGGAGATCTTTCCGTTCTCACCCCAGTAGGTGCGCTTGCTCGTGACGCTGGCAACGGTGAAGGGCTTGTAGCCCCATTGCTTCAAGGCAACCTCGTCCTCTTGCGACCCCGGAGCGGCCAGCGCCTCCAGCGGCGCAAGCAGGATCAACTCGGCGGACGGAGCGATATAAGGTTTTTTTATCGTTTTCATCATGCTGATTCACTCCGTTTGCTGCTTGATGCCTAACTTGTCCAAAAACTTGTCAAGGATCGCCTGCTGCGCAGTATCGAGTTCACCGGGGTTCTTCCAAGCGTCCTCGAAGCTCCACTGTTTCGGTTCGCTATCCTGCGTTCCGCCGTTGTTGAAGGTCGCCTGCGCGGTTGCGTCGATCTGCTCGGTATAGTCATTGGGCTTATCCTTCTTGAAGGAACGCATCAGGTATGCCTCGAAGAGATAGGCGTCACCACTGCAAACGACTTTGCTATCGCTCGCCTCTCCCTCATTGGGCATAGGGGGAAAGACCGTACCGGCAGTAAACTCATAATTGGCTTCGCCGAGCTGATTGCCTTTTTTATCCTTCAGGGTGAAGCCCAGCTTCGTCAGGTGATTCTTTGCCTCGGCGTCGCCTTGGAACTTGCCGATGAAGAACAGCGCGCACTTCGGCGTGTCGCCGGTGGTCAGCTCGAAGCGGTAGCCGGTGACGGAGATGTTGAAGCGGTGGAAGGACAGATTTTCGGTTCTACCATCTTCTTCCAGTCCCTGAATGGCAACATAGCGATCGTTGGTATCACCCGGCGTCTGGTAGGTCGGGGCGCAGCCCGTCACCGTGCCGACGATCTTGCCCTTCGGGGCGGTAGTATAGTCCGCCTTCGCAGAGCTGTCCATGCCGTAAAGCTTGTGACTGTTCATTGTAAAGTCGCCCGTCACCGTGCAGCCGTTCAGGTCGAGATAGATATCCCTGGTGATGTTTTTGATATCCTCGGTGGTGTTGTGCAGCAGCTTGATGTAAGTGTTGCCGTTGCTGCCTTGCGGGAATTCAGTCACGGCTTTTTGCAGGGTTGGATAGTTCGTCCGCGTGCCGTCATTCTTGACGATCTCCGCGAAATCCTTCAGCCATTTGCCGCCGTCGCAGGTCGGGCAGGTGCAGTAGGGGATGGTTTGGCCGGCGCTGGCTTTTGCGGTTTCAGTGTAGCTGTCGTCGATGTTTTTCAGCTTGGCGGCGGTGATGGGGATAATCACCTCTTTATTGTCATTTGTTTTATATTGATAGGTGTTAGAATCCTTACCGGGCGCGCCCTGCTGGACATATTTGCCGGTTTTGTTGCTGCTGCAAATGTCAGCGCCGCCTTTGGTAGTGTAGATGGCGCCAATAGCCGTTACACTGCCGTTCACATCCATCTTGGCATCGACCAAATCGTTGTTAGAACGGTTATATGCCTTGCCAGGCGCATATGCCACCGACTTAAACTTGCAGGGGCCCCAGACGAAGTTGTCGGAGTTCCACTCATCGCTGTCATAGAAATAGATATTCTTCCCATCTGCAACCGTCAGGCCAGCGCCTTCGGCAATATTGACCTCAACGCCCGCCAACAGAGCCGCATCCTGATTGATCGTCACATTTCCAGACTGGATATTGATAGTAATGTTGTTGGTGATAGGCAGTACGTAGCTTTCAGAGTTAACATCCATGCCCGCAAGCTTTAGCGACAACGTGTTCAATGCCGCTTCGCCGTTTACTGTGAATACAAGACGATCCGTCTTTTCATCGTAATCCTTAGTAAAGCTACCGGATTCCACTTTGAACATACCGGTGTCGCCAATGAAATTAATAGCAGTAGTATATGTGGTTTTCATTGCATAAACGCCGCTATAAACCTGTTCATTGGCGCCGGCATTCAACCTCAAGGGAACTTCAATGTTTTGTACGAAGTACTGCGAAAATGGGAACACCTTGTGGCGCATATTGGAAGATGCGCTGCCGCCGCGGAAGTCTGCAATCTGATAGAATTCGTACACCGTAGCGCCGGATTCCGCCAGAACAGAGCCGCTGCCGGAGATAAAGCCCCATGCATAGAGCTTGCCGCCGTTCTTGACCGTGATGGAGCTGTTATCCGCCATTTTGATATAGCCGTAATCGCCAACGGGACGTCCCTGCTGACCGCCGCCAGCTGCAAAATATCTGCCGCCTAGGCTGATCGCGCCATTGACCGTAATGGAGCTTCCTTCGCTCATCGTCAGTGTCCGGAATGCCTTAGACGCCGGAGTCGTCCGAATTGCCGCAGGAGCATTCGTATACAGCGTTCCTGCCGCGTCGAAGGGAATCAATAGCGTGATTCCCGCCGGAATGGTATAGCTGCCGCCGATAGAACCATCGGTCGCCAAGGTAATCTTGGACTGGCCGTTTGCCTGCGCATAGGAAACCGCTTTTTTCAGATCGTCGAACGGCTGACCGCCGGTCTCAAAGAGTGCTGCGGCTTTGCTTGCAAATTTTGCTGTAATGGTGCAGTCGCTTTCAATATTCAGCGCTGTGCTTGCGGCAGTTGCTATGCACTTGCCGGTGGTCAGATTGTACCAGCCAAGGAACTGATAACCATCCGCCGGGGTTGCCACCACCGTATAAGCGGTCATGGAGCTTTGCGTGTTGCTGTATTCCTCGGTAATGAGTTTTCCGTCTACTGTATAAGTACCGTTTTCAGCAGGCACGAAAGTCGCAGTTGCATTGACTTCGCTTACCAGAACCACGTTGGTAAGGGTGATCTTCGTAGCAGCACTGGTGCTGCCAGACTTGATGTATACTTTAACGCTCTCGTTTGCCGCCAGTTCTTTGGAGAACGTGCCGTCCGCGGGGACCTTTCCGTTCACTTGAATCGTGCCGTTATTCAGCTCAATGGTATAGTCAAAGGAAAGGGTCGCCGTTGTCGACTTCTTGTTTGTAATTGTCAGTGTGGATTGATAGGATGTATCGCTGCATGTTCCACCTTTGCTGGTAGCTGCGCCGGTAATGCTCGTACCATTGGCCGACCAAGCATTATCTGCGTCGCCGGTAAAACTCAGTCCAATGTTTTCATCGGCTAAGCCGGTCACGGTTCCGTTGTTCGCCGCCAGCGCCGGCAGCGTCATCGCCGGCAGCATTGTCAGTACTGTGACAAACGTCAGGAGCAGCGACACAAAGCGCCTGCCAATTCGTTTAACCATTCCGTCGTCCTCCAGTTTTTTTCTCTTTCTTTTGTAATTCGCCGTAAATGCTGATGCCGATCCCCAGCGACAGCAGCGCCCAGAGGTGGGAAACGTGCAGGATGCTGTCCGTTCGGTCCGAGAAGCGGAGCGTCTCGGTCACGAAGCGGAAAATGCCGTAGGCGATCATATAGATGGGGTAGATCATCCCCCGCGCGCTGCCGGAGAGCACCTTGCGCCACAGGCGCGAGAGCAGGATGACATAGAAGAGCAGCTCCAGCTCGCGCGTGGGGAAGCGCAGATGCGTCAGCCCCTCGATGGGGATGTGCGCCCCCAGACAGCATCCTGAAATAATGCAGTTCAGGCGGGCGCACATCAGCGTGAATACAAGGCAAATCGTGAACACATCGAATACATCCGCCGCTTTCTGTTTGGCGAGTTTCGCCACGCCCCAATAGAACAGAGGCATAAAGAATACACCACCGAACAGGCTCATATTGCTGAAATTTCCGGTTTCAAACAGCGCGAACACCTTCACGCTGAGAACGCCGAGAACCGTGTGCAGCACGGAAAGGAGCAGCACAGAAGGCCAGCGCAGATGCAGCCGCTCACGGCAGCGGTGAAGCCAATAGACATTGAACAGCGTCCCGCAGCCTAGCAGCAGAATAAGCGCATGGTCAGTGAGCCATGTGAACAGCTCCATTTTTAGTTTTTAGCGTTCAGGATCCCCTGCAGCAGACCCAGTGTGGAATCGCTCTTATATACGTCGTCGATTGTGATATCGATATTGCCGTTGAAATCTTTGATCAAACCAAGCGCGGCGATACAGGCATTCAAATCCTTTTTCCCCTCTTCACTGGCAAGGTACTGTTGCATGACATTCTGATTCTTGGTATCGTTCATATTTTTAACAGTAGAGAGATAACCTTTCATGGTCGAGAAGCCGGTCACCTGGTTTGCTCCTTCCTTCAACTGCGCCCGCTGCTCCTCGGTCACAAAAGAAGAATTCATAAGGCCTGTTGCCATACCGTAAGCCAGCGCGCTGCCGACAAATCCATCGTTGCCGCCCGCTGCCAGCAACGCGCTCATATCGTCACCCTCACCAAATACTTTTTTCATATTTTCAAGGGCAGTTTCGTTATTTACATTTTGGACCTTGTCCGCGACATACATTGCCGTCAGATTGCCAATGGCTGTAGCATCGGCATCACTCATAGGGTTCTTTTCAATGTCAAATCCTTTTCCACGCATGAATTCTTTATAATCAGCATATGTGTTCGAGCCATTGAACAACACTTTTATCATCTCAAAATTAAGACCTTCCTTAGCATGAGTGGACAGCGCCTTGGAAAGCGAGTTGATGGTATTCGCGATTTCCACCGTGTTATCTGCAAAATTCGAGCCGTTGATCTGATCAACACGCGCCTGCTGCGCAGGAGTCAGCTGAACGTTTACGCCAGGCAGGACGATCGTATTGTATTTGTCGTTGCCCGCGTACTTGTCCGTGCGGTATTTCATCGTGGTTGCCCAGTCATTGCCGAAGGCGTCGGACAGCCACTTTTCAACGACCGCCGCATTACCACTGTCAGAAGTAACGGTAGCGTTGCTATCTTTGGTGACGTTCACGCGGCCCGTTACGCCGGGGTTCTGATACTTGCCGATCTCGCCGGCGTACAGGATGTTGCGATACAGGGTCTCGTCCAGACCCTCGTTGGTGCGCTTAATGTAGCCGCCGTAGCCCACCGTGCCGATGCCGGCTAAAATGCCGATGATCGCGATGACCACAATAAGCTCCACCAGCGTAAAGCCTGCGCTGCCGCGCAGCTTGTTTCCCACTTGCTTTTTCATGTTGTATCCTCCTCAATATATTTGTTTTCTTTTTGAGAATTATATGAACAGATGATTACTCTGTGGTTTCCTATTCTGTCTTCCATTTCAGCACGCCATAGCCCACGATGCGCTTATCGTTCAGATCGTAGCGCTGGACGGCGACCCTGCCGCCGCTGTTGCCCTCGATGGTGTAAAGGAAATTCCCTTCCACGCACAGCACCGCGCCGACGTGGTCGGGGTCCTTGCCGCCGTCCGGGTCGTTGCGGCCGTCCCAATCGAAAAAGACGTAGTCGCCGGGGATGGGCGTTGCGCCGCGGTCGCGCCACTGGCTCTTATCCTTGAATCCCTTCATGCCCTCATCCACGTCTGCGAATTTGGGCGGCGCGCCGTCGATGGAGGTTTTCTGCTGATCGGCTGCCCACGAGAGGAAACAGCCGCACCAGGGAGTGTATTGGTTCCAGCCGGGGTGATTATCGTAGCCGTCGATGTACCATTGGGAGAAGTAAGTGTAATCGCTGCCGCCCTTGATCTCTCCCCTGCTGTCGTACTGTCCGGCAAGCGTCTTTAAAAACTCGAACCGCGCTTTCTTTTCCGCATCGGTCAAATTGGGCTTTTTCAGCTCATCCAGCTTTTCCTTCGCCTCTTCTTTGCCAACGCTGTCACCCTCGATCTCGGTGCGGCAGAAGACGGAGGTGCTGTAGCTGTGCGCCGCGGTCGCGAAGGTGAAGGTCACGAGGCTGCCGTCCAGATCGACCCGCGCGCCGCGCAGGTTGTCGAGCAGCACCTGATCGCCGCTCGCGCCGCTGCGGAGCTTACCGCTGTTGTAGCGCAGCAGCACCGCGCCGGGAGTGCCGTCGGCAGTCTTTCCCTGTAGCTGCCAGCCGTCGGAGAGCGGCTCCACGCGGTAGATCTTGCCGCTGGCGGAGAGATCCTCCAGCGCGGAGAGCACGATGCGCACCGTCTGCTGCTCGCCCGCCTCTTTCTGCGTCGTTTGATGCACCCGCAGTCCGAGCAGCATCAGCGACGCTGCGGCTGCCAGCACGATGGAGCTGACAGCGACGGTCACCAGCAGCTCGACCATGGTAAAGCCGCTGTTGTTTCGTTTCATCCGCTCGCCTCCCCTTCCGCTGTCAAGTGGGTGATGGTGTAGGTGTTGTAGTGGTGCGTCGCCTTGCTGACCTTAGCGGTGTACTTTATGACCTCTTTGGTCGTTCCGTCGGTCTGTGGCTCCTGTTTCTCGATTTTTTTCACTTCGTATTTGAGTTCCATTTTGAGCTTTGTCTCGATGCGAACGGCGGCGTTCTCGCAGGTGAGGGTAAAGGTGCAGCACTCGCTGCCGGTCTCGGCGGGATCGGGGGGTGTAAAGGTACAGTTACCGACTTTTTCCTTCACAGCGCTAAGGTGTGCAAGGTATTTTCCCTTTGCCTCTGCCTTTGCATCATCTTCCGATTCGTATTCCGCGGATTCCTGCAAGGAGCTTACGTCCTCCGCCAGCGCCACAAATTTTTCAATCTCGCCCTCCGCCTGATAGAGCTGCTGCGTCTGGCGGATGGAGCGCTCCTGCGCCTGATAATTTTTCAGCGCCGCGGTGCAGACGGACACCGCGACGGCGCACAGCACCAGAACGACGATGAGCACATATACCAGCGCGTAACCGCCGTTGTCTTTCCAGAGCTTTTTCATGTGCCACCGCCTTTCGGCACCGCGCGGACATACGTATTCACCGTAACGAGCGGCTCCGTGTGCTTATCCTTCACCGTGACACGATAATAGGGGTTGTCGCCGTCTTTTACCGTTTTGACCGTCACATTGGGGAACGCCTCTGCGCGGTAGTTATCGCTTGGCTGCGTGACGCCATCCTGCATCAGGGTCTCCACGGCGGTACGGACGTTCAGATGGGCTTCCATTACGGCCTGGCTGTGGGCGTTGATCCGTCCTGCCAGAATCAGGCTGGAACAGATGGGCGCGGAGATCAGGCCGATGATGGCGATCGCCACGACGACCTCCAGCAGCGAAAAGCCCGCTGTTCTCTCTTTCCCGATCTTTTTCATGCCTTGTCTCTCCCAATGGGTCAGTTGAAAATGTCTGTCTTACCGGTCGCGGGCGGCGTTACGCCCGGTTCCTCATAGGTGTTCTGAGCGGACGGCATCAGATACAGCGTCAGGGTCATCTGCCCGTCCAGCAGCTTCTTTTCGCTGTCGTAGCTGAAGGTGGCATACCGGATAGAGGTGATGCGCTCATCCGTTGCCAGCGCATGCACCATGTTCTTGAACTCCTGATAGGAGGCGTGATAGTACACCGTCAGGTTCAAGCCCTCAAGGAGTGCGCCATCGCTCAAGGCCTGCATCGGCGTGATCTCACCGAAAGAAAACTCGATGTCGCCGCCGCTCCCGAAGCGCTGAAGGAAAATATCGTGCAGTTTCTGGGTGTAGCCCAGCTCCTTACTGCCGGTCCCCAGCGTTTTTTCCAGATACAGCAGATAGAGGATCTGATCTTCTTCCTTCATATCCGCGGGGAAGTTCTCATAAAGCGCGGCGCGGCTTTCCTCGATCGCCGCCTTTGCCGGCTCAAGCTGATCCTGCACGCCCTTGTACATCTCGTTTTCGACGATGGTGGTTTGCAGCGCGGTGATCTGAGCATTTAACTGATCCCGCTCCATGACGTAAGCTTCACTGCGGGGGCGGTAGCCCAGAACATACACCAGAACGGCGACCAACAAGAGCAGGACTGACAGGACAGCCTTCCAGTTTCTACCGATCACTTTCACTGGCCCACCTCCACTTTCTCAACCTTGGCGTCGCGATCCAGACCCTTGCGCGTCTGCTCCGCCTGGATCAAGGACTCGTCATAGGACAGCACGACCGTCAGGTAATAGCGGTTGTCGGCAGGCTTCTGCGTCTGAGAAGCGCCGGTGTTGAAGATATCCGGGATGCCTGAGCCGCCGGTTTGATTTTTGAGTTGATTCATCAGGATCCACATCAGCAGATCGTTTTCATCCATGCCCGTGCTGCCGGAGGTGCCGGATGTACCGGAGGTCTGCTGATTCTTCCGCAGCAGCGCGTTGACCGCGGCCACAGTGGCGGCATCCCGCTGGAACGCCGCGCCGCTGTTGATCTCCTTTTGGAGCATCGCAAGGTCGAGCGCGGTGTTGACCGAGCGGAGCTCGCCCATTTCCTTGGCAAGATGGAGCGCAAGCTTGCCGCTCAGCGTCTGATTCTGCCGAATGAGCGCGATCGCTGCGTTGACATTCGTCTTGTTGTCGGTCAGGATATTCAGCAGGTTCGGCAGATATTTGTTCAGCATCACATCGTCGCTCTCATAGAACATGCGGTGCTGATCGGCGTTTTTCCAAATGTCGTCAAAGATCTTGTCGTACAGGATCTGGTCCTTTTCCTCACGGGCGATATCCTCGCGCATCAGCAGGAAAAACTGATACATGGCGGCAGGATCGTTTTGCAGCAGGGACCGGATCGCGTTCTTCTCCTGGGTGGTATTGGAGCGCTTGCGCAGGTCATCCAGCGAGAAGGTCTTTGCCTGCACCGGCCCGTAGACGGCTTGCAGAGCGTCCAGCTGGTTGGAGTTCAGGTATTGCAGGCTGAGACGCAGCTTTGCAATATCGACAGACTCAATGCCAGAAGCAGAGGACGTACTGCCGCTGCTGGGCGTGGCAGGCGTGACCGGCGTGCCGGAATTGCCGGGACGGCTCGGAACGCTGGGGGTGCTCGGCGTGCTCGGCGTCGTCGTGCCGGGGTTGCTCGGAGTGACGGGCGGGTTGGGATTGCTCGGCGTGCCGCCGGTGCCGCCTCCACTGCTGCCGCCGCCTCCGGGGAGCAGACCTTGCAGGAAATCAAGGTTATCGGGGGAAATGGTCATGCCGACCTTCTCCATCATGTCGGCGTAGCTTTCGATCTTCTGGATGGTCGCTTCGTCAACGCCCGCGGCACGCAGCAGCGGGAGCACGTCCTTGATCATTTTGCCGGTGATGCCGTTTGACGCGTTGGGGAACAGCTCATCGAGGGAATAGCCTCCCTCAGTGGGAGGTTCTTCCGTACTGCTTTCCTCGGTACTATCCGTTGCGCTTTCCTCCGTGCCCGGCACGGGGGACTCCTTCCCCGCTTCCTCGTACAGCGCAGCGATCATTTTGTCCGGGGAGTAGGCTTCCCGCGGGCCGATGGTCAGGCTGGAAACGGTGTTGAGGGTCATGAAGGGCACGTCGCGCAGCGCCACGAGGAAATAAGCGGCGTCCTCCTTGCTCTGGAAGGCGACCTGCGCCGCAAGACACAACTCGGTCGTGCTCAGAGCGGTCACCGTTGACTTCTTGGGGAGCTTTGCCTCCAGCTCGCCCAGCACCAGTTCAAGGTTGTCGTTATATGTCCGAACGGAGTCGAATACGGTGTCCCAGTCGGCGCTGTAAGCGTCGTACATACTCGAATAGTTGTGGTAGTTCTCCGCGCAGCCCGCGTTCTGCTGGGCAAGCGCCGTCAGGCGGTCCTGCTGTGCGCGCAGACCGTCCAGCTCCGTGCTCCACGACAGCTTGGAGGTCAGCAGCAGCAGTACGGACGCCGTCAGCGCCGCGCCGCCAAGGAACACAAGACCGTACTGCCACGCGCGGTTGATGGGTGCGCGCGCGCCGGTGATGTGGTTCAGCTCCGGGTCGCCGAAGTCAAGTGCGGTGAGCGCCGCGCCCTGACAGAGCAGCCACTGCGCGCCGAAGTCGGTCTCCGCCATTTCGACGGGGACATTCAGCAGCGACGCGAGCGCCGGGGCAAGCCCCGCCTCCTTCGCCTGACCGCCGGAAAGCACGGCGCTCGTCAGGCGGGCGCGGCCGGGCATGGCGGAGAAGTAGTCGAGCACGATGCCCGCCTCATTGAGGTCGTCCTGCTGGGAATAGCCCCGTTGCAGCAGACGCTGCAGCTTGACCTGCCCGTTGTGAACGAAGGTCAGCAGCAACAGCTCGCTCTCGGCGTTGATATAGAGGCAGACGCCGTCGTCCGTATCCGCGGAGGACTTCGTGTGCTTTGGCAGGGCATAGTCCGCGTCCACGGCGGTGGCGTGGCTGTGACCGCAGAAATCGACGGCGGCAACGCTCAGCCCCATGCTGTTGGCAAGGGCGTAGTAGCGGTGGAGCATCGTGCGCGGGACTGCCCAGAGCTGCACGCGCAGATGACGCGCGTCCTCGCGCGCCTCAACGCCCACGCTCTCCCACGAAAGCTGATACTCGCCCGGGTCGATGGGGAAATACTCGTCCATGTTCGCCAGCAGCATCTGGCCGAGGCGCTGCTGCTTTTTCACCGCGGGGACGGTGACGCTCTCGCTGATGACCTGCGTGGAGCAGAGCGAAAAGACCACCTTGCGGCAGCGGCGGAACAGCCCCTGCCGCAGAACCGGCTCCATCGCGTCCCGCAGGGCGTCCAGCCCCACGAGCTGACCGTCCTCGACCGCGTTCGGCGGCGTGGGCAGGATGACCTGCTCGGAAATGGCGTCGCTGCCCAGCGTCATCTGGGCGATGCGGATCTCCCGCTCGGTGATCTGCACCACCAGCGCCCTGCCGCTCAGCTTTTGCTTGCTCATAAGTGTTCCCTCCCGGACTGTGGGAATGGCACAGCCGTCCCGAAGAACGGTTCTGCCCCTCCCACAGGCTCTTGTTTTTCTCTCGCGGGCAGGTCCGCGCCTGCCCTGTTTCTCTCCCGTGTTACAGCCCAAAAAGACCGAGATACGCCGCGATGAGCCGGTCGCCCCACAGCGCCGCGACCCAGATGCCCGCGGCAAGATACGGCCCGAACGCCAGCTTGCGGGGCGCGCCGCGTTTCATGCGGACGGAGTGGATGATCGCACCGGAAACGCTGCCGAGGATCATCGCAAGCAGGATGCGCTGCCAGCCCAGCAGCAAGCCCGCCGCCCCCATCAGCTTCACATCCCCCATGCCAAGGCCGTTGCCCTTCGTCACGAACCACAGCAGGAGGAAAAGAAGGCTCACCGAGAACATGCCGATGAGATACGTTTTCCAGTGCGCGGTATCGCCTGCAAGCTGCACCGCGCCCAGCAGGAAGATCGCAAGGTTCACCCCGTTGGGGATCTCGAAGGTGCGCCAGTCGATGAGCGCCACGACGATGAGCGCGGAAAAGAGCAGCGAATACAGCACCGCGCGCAGCGGCTCGCCCTGATAGAGCCACGCCGCGAGCAGCCATGCGCCGCCGCTGAGCGCCTCCACCACGGGGTACTGGGCGGAGAGCTTCTCCCCGCAGGCGCGGCACTTCCCTCCCTGCATCAGCCAGCTTGCCACGGGCAGCAGCTCGTACCAGTGCAGACGGTGGCCGCAGGCCATGCAGTGGGACGGCGTTTTCACGAACTCCTCCCCGCGCGGCAGGCGGAAGATCAGCACGTTGCAGAAGCTGCCGACGCACAGACCCAGCGCCGTCCAGAGCAGCAGCAAAAGACAGGTCATGGGAAATCTCTCCTTTTCGCTCAGGGGTCTCCCCCGCCCGCCCGGGTGATAGGGATACCGAACGGGCAGGGCGTTGTTTCAAATTGCTTGGGGTTGATGTAGGGGTAAGGGCAGCCTTATTTCTTCTCCAGCTTCCAGCCGTCGGCAGGCGTCCAAGTTGCCGTGTTGTTGTCGCTCTTGAACGTGTTATTAGACAGATCGTAGTAAGCGGAAATGTCAAGTGTCTTACCTGCACCTTCCCCAGGCTCAACCGAAATGGTGAGGCCAGTACCAGACGCAGCCTTGTTAACGGTAATGGACTGGATATCATTGAACGTATCGTCCTTGACGTGCTTATCGGTATAAGCGAAGACAACAGCGGTCTTGATGGCGTCGAGCTGGGTGTAGTCGGCGGCCTCGTTGGCCTTCTTGATGTAGCCGGAGTAAGCGGGAACGGCGATACCGGCGAGGATGCCGAGGATCGCGATGACGACGATCAGCTCAACGAGGGTAAAACCGGACTTGGAACCAAACTTTTTCATAGGAGTTTTCTTCCTTTCTTTGTTTTGCGTCGGATTTTATATCATCGCCATGCGGCACGGGCCCCTATCTCCCGCTCCTGAATACACGGCTTGGATATACGGATTTACAGGTATTTGTCGAAGGCCTTGGTCATGTTGATCATCGGCAGGTAGATGGCCAGCACAATGATGACCACGAAGACCGCCATGAAGATGATGATGGCGGGCTCCATCAGGTTCAGGAGCTTTTTGGTGGCCTCATCTACTTCTTCATCATAGTAGTCGGCCACTTTGCCCATCATGCTTTGCAGGTCGCCGGTCTCCTCGCCCACGCCGACAAGATTCGACACCATGGGCGGAAAAATACCCGTCCGCACGAGGCTCTCCCGCAGGGGGGTACCCTCGGCGACCATGCCGCGCGCGTCGCGGATGGCCTCCAGATAGTAGATGTTGCCCATGTTGCTGGCGGCGAGGTCCATGCTGTCCGTCAGCGTCAGGCCGGAGCCGATCAGCACCTCCATCGTGCGGCAGAAGGTCGCGCAGGCGGTCTTGACTGTCAGGTTGCCTACCACGGGGGTCTTGCGGGCGAGCCAGCCGAAGAAGTGCTTGCCCTTGTCGGTCCTGTGAAACAGGACGCCGCCCACGATCAGCGCTGCCAGCACCAGCAGCGGCACCCACCACCAGGACTTGAACCATTCGCAGACCGCCATCACGCCCAGCGTGATCTTGGGCAGCTCCGCGTCCATATCCTCAAAGGTCTTGAGGAAGTTGGGGATGATCTTCGTCATCATCACGATCAACACGACGATCATGACCACGATCAGTACGCAGGGGTAGATCATGGCGCTGGTCACCTTGCCCTTGGTGCGCTTGCTGCGTTCGAAATATAGCTCCATCTGGCGGAAGGATTCCTCCAGATTACCGGAGGCCTCGCCCGCTGACACCATATTCACCAGAATGGCAGGGAAGATCTTGGGATGGCGGCGCATGGAAGTAGCAAGCGATTCGCCCTTTTCCACGTCCGCCTGCATTTCGCGGATGGCGGCGCGGAGCTTTTTATTGCTGGTCTGCTGCCCCAGCATGGAAAGCACGGACGCGACCGACACGCCCGCGCGCAGGATGGAGACGAACTGACGGCAGAACACCGCCATGTCCTTCGCCTTGGGCTTGCCGAGGAACGGGATCTCGATATCGCGGTTGAGGGTGGTCTGCTCCTTAATGTCTAAAATCGTATAACCGGCGCCGCGAAGGGAGCTTTTCGCGGTCTCGATGGACGACGCATCCAGAGAGGAGCGGACGCGTTTTCCGTTTCGGTTGATCGCCGTATAGTTGAATCCGGGCATGGAGCCGCCCTCCTTTCTCAGGTCTGCCGCCCTATCTTGAATTTATCAGGCTCGTTGGCGGCGGCGAGGGCAGTCTCCAGCGAAATCACGTGACGGTCGACCAGATCCTCCAGCGCGTCGTCCAAAAGCTGCATCCCGTACCGCTTGCCGGTCTGGATGGCGCTGACGATCTGGAAGGTCTTGCTTTGCAGGATCATGCTGCGAATGGCGGGGGTGACGACCATGATCTCGAATACCGCCGTGCGGCCGCCGCCGATCTTCGGCAGGAGGGTCTGGCCCACGGCACACTCCAGCACGTCCGCCAACTGGATGCGGATCTGGTTCTGCTGCTCGGCGGGGAACGAGTCGATGATACGGTCGATGGTGTTGGCGGCGCCCTTGGTGTGCAGCGTGCCGAACACCAGATGGCCCGTTTCGGCGGCTGTGATGGCGGTGGAGATGGTCTCCAGATCGCGCATCTCGCCGACTAAGATCACGTCGGGGTCCTGACGCAGCGCAGCGCGAAGTCCCGCGGCAAAGCTGCCGGTGTCCGCGCCCACCTCGCGCTGGTTGATGATACATTGATCGCTCGCGTGCAGGTATTCGATCGGCTCCTCCAGCGTGATGATGTGGCGGCGCTGGGTGTGGTTGATGTGGTCGAGCAGCGCCGCGAGCGTGGAGCTTTTGCCCGAGCCGGTGGGGCCGGTGACGAGCACCAGTCCGCGGGGTTTATCCGCCTGCGCCACCACCACGGGCGGAAGGCCCAATTCCTCGGCGGTGGCAATGCGCAGCGGCAGCAGGCGAAGCGCCAGCGACGTCATGCCCCGCTGACGGAACACGTTGCAGCGCATACGCACCAAATCGTGATAGGTCACGGCGAAGTCCGCCTCGCCCATTTCATGAAATTCCTTGAGAAGTCCGGGCGTGATCAGCTCCTGCACATAGGCGGTGGTATCCGCCTCGGTCAGCGGGACCTCTCCAAAGTTGGTCAGCTCGCCGTCCAGTCGAAAAATGGGGGGCTCCCCCACCGTGAGGTGAATGTCGGAGGCGTTGCGCTCCAGCGCGTCATGAATGAGTGTTTCCAGGTCGATCATGCGCCGTCCTCCAAAGGATGAGTTTCTTCCGCCACATTTTCAACGCTGATGCGCTGCATCTCGCTGATGGAGGTCGTTCCCTCCAGCACAAGGCGGCGGGCGCTTTCGCGGAGGGTGTGCATCCCCTCGGCGATGGCAGTCTCCCGCAGCGTGCCCGTGTCGCAGCGGTGGGAGATCATCGTGCGCATACGGGGCGTGATCTCCATGATCTCGTAAATGCCGATCCGGTCGAAATATCCGGTACCGGCGCAGCGCTGACAGCCCACCGGCTCGTAAACCTCGGCGCTGTCCTTCTCCTCCGGCGTCAGTCCCAGATATTCCAACTCATGCTCTAAAAGAACGTGCTGCCGCTTGCAGTTGGGGCAAAGACGGCGCACAAGGCGCTGGGCGATGATGCCGGTCAGCGCGTCGGCGATGAGGTAGCTTTCCACGCCCATGTCCAGCAGGCGCGTGACGCTGCTGGCAGTGTCGTTGGTATGCAGCGTACTCACCACGAGGTGACCCGTGATGGACGCCTGCACCGCGATGGACGCCGTTTCCCGGTCGCGGATCTCGCCGATCATGATAATGTCGGGGTCCTGACGCAAAATGGAACGCAGAGCATTGCCAAAGGTCAGGTTCGCCTTGGGATTCACCTGCACCTGATTCACGCCGTCCACGTTCGCCTCCACGGGGTCCTCCACCGTGACGATGTTCACCATGTCGCTGTTCAGCTCGTTCAATGCGGTGTAAAGCGTGGTGGATTTGCCCGAGCCGGTAGGTCCGGTGACCAGCACGATCCCGTTGGGATGGCGCAGGATCTCGTCGAATTTCTCCAGTTCCGACCCCGTCAGGCCAAGGGCGCGCTTGCTGCGGCGCAGCGCCTTTTTCTGCGTCAGTCGCATCACGCACTTTTCGCCATAGACCGTGGGGAGCGTGGAAACACGCACATCGTATTCCCGGCGGTCCACCAGGATGGAAAAGCGGCCGTCCTGCGGTCTGCGCTTTTCGGAAATGTCCAGATTGCTGAGGATCTTAATGCGCGCGATGATGGCGGGCAGCAGCTGCAGGTCGTAAGTGGCGGTGGTGTACAGCACGCCGTCCACCCGGCAGCGGACCCGGACCTTGTCCGGTCCGGACTCCACGTGGATATCGGAAGCGCGTTGGCGCACCGCCTGCTCCACAAGGGAGTTCACCAGCACCACCACGGGGGAGGCGTTGACATCCTCCTGAAAGACCTGATCTTCCAGAGAGGCACTCTCCCGCTCGTTGGTCTGGGTGTAAAGCTCGGCAGCCTCCTGCATCTCCTCGCTGCCGTAGCAGCGGTCGATGGTCACGAGAATGTCGGATGTTGTCGCTAAAAATGGCTTAATGCGACACTTGCTGGCAATGGCGACCATGTCGCGCCCCTTCATGTTCATGGGCTCGTTCATGGCGACATACAGCGTGCCGCTGTCCTCCGGATCAAACTGGAAGGGCATCATTGTATATGTACGCAGGATATCCGGGCGAACCGCCTGTCGGACATCCATGGGGATGGTCATTTCGTAAAGGTGCACCACGGGGGTGCGGGTCAGCGAGGACAGGGCTTCGATGACCTGTTCCTCGGGCAGGATGGCGCGCTCCAAGATCAGCTCGCGGATGGACTTGTTCGTTTCCTCCTGAGCACGACGCAGCTCATCCGCCTGTTCCGCGGTCAAAAGCTGCTGTTCCAGCAGGTATCGCAGGAGCTTTTCGTTCATGCGCGCCCTCCTTTCTCTTGTTTTTCGGGGCAGAAATTATTTTTGAATCAGTGCTTTTCAAAAGTGTGAGACGACAGACCCGCCAGGCTCTCAAACGCGAATGAGCCGCTGCCGCGCCTAACGTCTCTTTTTTTATGCTCCCCCTCCCCCGGCGGGGCGGAAATGC
>OOAE01001443.1_pt1 | contig 16670 bp, 10 predicted proteins | sample 1671271 | NCBI WGS metagenome assembly OOAE01 (sample SAMN06348139, study PRJEB24527) | human gut metagenome | biome: human gut; feature: ankylosing spondylitis patient; material: feces | host: Homo sapiens | place: China | collected 2015-10 | reverse complement strand
ATTATAAAAAGTGCTATATTTGTAAACAAAAATTAGATTATGAGAATATTGGTTGCTGTTTTGTCGATTGTCATCGGATTGACTGCGTCGGGAAAAGTTACGTTAAAGGGAGTTGTTAAAGATGATAAAGGGGAGGTAATTCCTTACGCTACAATAACGGTTCCGTCGAGGAGTACCGGAACATTGACCGACTCGGTGGGAGCGTTCGGCTTTGTACTTAACAATGTCACCGACAATGATTCAGTAAGTTTCTCCTCAATAGGATATGACGATTTTACCGCTACCGTGGGGCGATTAAGGAGCATGGGCGATAAGCTTGACATAGTTCTGCATGAGCACCCCTATGAACTTGACGAGGTGGTGGTGATTCCGCCCAAAGTAAAGAAAAAGACATTCGGACGCACTTCGATGAACGGAAAATTTGAGATTCAGATCGGGTCGGAACATCCCGAAGGATGCGGTGTGGGAGTGCGATGCAAAGTTGGTAAGCGCGCGTGGATAACATCGGTGAGCATGGGGTGGATTCAGCGTGATAATTGCGTTGAACGGATGCCGTTCAGGCTGAATGCCTACAAAAAACGGAACGGAGTGTGGACCAATGTCACGCGACAGCCCGTTATGTTCACATATACCAAGGAGGCTCTCGGCGGTGACGGGCGATTTGTGTATCGTCTGCCCGAACCGATGATGATTAATGGTGACACAATGGTAGAGTTTGAGTTTCTTGAACCGATGCATGGACACACGATATACATAAAGTCAAATGTTTTGACAGGACATTTCAATTGGCATGAGTACGGTAAATGGGAGTCAATGCCTGTGGGCGGTTCATTTGCCGTGCATGTTTTGGTTGAGAAGTGATGCTGGTATCGCATCCATGTCATAGATATTGTAAGATAGAAAAATGGCTGTGCCAGTCCTTTGACACAGCCATTTATATTGTACAGGCCGATGCCGGTTGTTACTTGTTGTTGTGGCGGTAGCGGAGTACCTGGCAGGTGCGGGCCGGCAGGTATAGCTTGAGCCAACCCTTGTGGTCGTCGGCATACAGCTCGTCGTGCTGGGTGAAGTGCCTGATGCCTTCGTCGATGTTGCCGAATCCGCCAAACTTCTTGTTGTCGCTCGACAGCACTACCTCATACTCGCCTTCGGGAGCGAGGAATCCGTAGTCGGTATAGGACTTGAACGGTGCCCAGTTGAATACAAACACGAGGTCGCCGCGCTTGAATGCGAGTACCTGATCATCGTCCTTGTCCCACAGCTTCTCGACAGGCAGAGCCTGGAAGTCGTAGATGTCGCTTACAAGCTCTATCATGGCGTTGTCAAATGCGTTCAACTCGCCGTAACGCAGCTCCTCGCGGTCGACAAGGTCCCACTGGCGGCGTGCATACTTGTAGCTCCAGCCGTTGCCTTCGCGCGGGAAGTCGATCCATTCGGGATGGCCGAACTCATTGCCCATGAAGTTGAGGTAGCCTCCGTTGATGGTGGCGAGTGTCACGAGTCGTATCATCTTGTGCATTGCGATGCCACGGTTCACGGCTGCGTTGTCGTCGCCCTTCATCATGTGCCAGTACATCTGGTCGTCGATAAGGCGGAATATGACGGTCTTGTCGCCCACGAGTGCCTGGTCGTGGCTCTCCACGTAGCTGATGGTCTTTTCGTCGGCGCGACGGTTGGTGAGTTCCCAGAATATCGATGTAGGGTGCCAGTCCTCGTCCTTCTTCTCCTTGAGCATCTTGATCCAGTAGTCGGGGATGCCCATTGCCATGCGGTAGTCAAATCCGATGCCTCCGGCCTTGAACGGAGTGGCCAGTCCCGGCATGCCGCTCATCTCCTCGGCTATTGTTATCGCCTTGCGGTTGACCTCGTGGATGAGCTTGTTGGCAAGGGTGAGGTAGGTGATGGCGTTGGTGTCCTGACCGCCGTTATAGTAGTCGCCGTAGGATCCGAAAGCCTGTCCGAGTCCGTGGTTATAGTAGAGCATCGATGTCACGCCGTCAAATCGGAATCCGTCGAAGTGGAATTCATCGAGCCAGTATTTACAGTTGGAGAGCAGGAAGTGCAGCACCTGGTTCTTGCCGTAGTCGAAGCAGAGCGAGTCCCATGCCGGATGCTCGCGGCGTCCGTCGCCGTAGAAGTATTGGTTGTAGCTTCCGTCAAGACGGCCGAGACCTTCGACTTCGTTCTTGACTGCGTGGGAGTGCACGATGTCCATTATCACGGCTATTCCCTGCTCATGGGCGGCATCGATAAGCTCCTTCAGCTCCTCGGGAGTACCGAATCGGCTCGACGGAGCATAGAAGCTCGATACGTGATAGCCGAATGAGCCGTAGTAGGGATGCTCCTGGATGGCCATTATCTGGATTGTATTGTAGCCGTCGGCCACGATGCGGGGCAGCACCTTGTCCTTGAATTCGGTGTAGGTGCCCACGCCTTCGCGCTCCTGCGCCATGCCGATGTGACATTCGTAGATAAGCAGCGGACGGGTGTCGGGCACGAAGCGACGCACTTTCCACTTGAAAGGCTTCTCGGGAGCCCACACCTGTGCCGAGAAAATCTTGGATTGCTCGTCCTGCACCACTCGTGTGGCATAGGCCGGGATGCGTTCACCCATTCCGCCTTCCCAGTGTACGAGCATCTTGTAGAGCTGTCCGTGATGCAGAGCTTCGGGCTTGAGCTTTATTTCCCATACACCGTTGCCGATGGGTTTAAGTGCGTATTTCACATATTCCTTCCATTTGGAGAAGTCGCCGATGAGGGTTATGCCGGTTGCGTTAGGAGCCCATTCGCGGAACACCCATCCGGTGGGGGTGCGGTGTAGTCCGAAATAGTTGTAGGCGTTGGCAAATGCCTTGAGTGAGCCATCGGCGGCAATTAGTTCCTTTTCCTTGTTTACTGCGTCCTGATGCCTGCCTTCGATAGCGTCGGCATAGGGCTCAAGCCAAGGGTCGTTCTTGATTATGGATAGAGTTGCCATAGTTATGTATTTGTATTTGAATTTGGTTATTGCTACTCAATTACAAATCTAACAAAAAACAATAAGAAAACACTAAGAACGGCTACAATATTTTTGAATTTTTAATTCTAAGCCTCTGCTTGAATATTCGTTAATGACTGAAACGGTCGGCTTTTTCGGCCGACATGTAAACGCGAATAGGGAGCATACGCGATGTACGCTCCCTATTCTCATGCCTGAAATCGCTTTGCGACTCAGAGCGTCAATATAGGATAATCAGAACTTGTAGCCGATGCCTACGAGGCCGGTTACGCCCTTGGCGGGGATGCCATAGACTGCCTCCCACTTGCTGTTGAGGAGGTTTTCGACATTGGCCCACACGTTAAACTGAGGCGTGATGCGGTAGGTGGCTCCGAGGTTCAGCGAGTTTACGTTGCCTATGGTGTGGAGGGTGTAGTAGGTGCCCTGGAATATGTCGTCGCTGTCGGATCCCACTTCATATATTGCGCGGCCGCTGCGGAGCTCATAGCCGAGGCAGATGTCGAGTGCGCTTATGGGCGATACTGTGAGCTGGGCGTTGAACACGCTCTTTGCCCTGTCGCTCCACATCGTGTAGCCTTTGTCGATACCCTGCGGAGCACCTTCGTAGCTCAGTCGCAGCGACGCCATGTCGCGGTACTTATAGCTGAATGCCATGCCGTAGTGGGTGCTCTTGAAGTCCATTCCGTAATAGGCTCCGCGTAATGCCTCGTCGGTGCCTATGAGTGCGGGCATCGCCCAGTTGCCGGCTTTGCCCATTCCGCCCCAAAGCTCGATGGTTGCTCCCGAGAAGGGCCCGATCACTACATTGACATCGCCAAACCACTTCTGCCAGGAGGGGGCATAGATGAGCGACGGGTTGAGATAGTGGCTGTGGGCGAAGAGGGAGCTGAGCGAATTAAGCTGACTGTCGCCTCCGTAGAGATGCAACCCTATGGAGAACTGTCGGGCCGGGGTGATGGCCAGTTTCACATCGGGGAACACGTGGGTCTTGCCTCCGTCATACCATGAGTGGCTTACGTTGACTCCGAGGCGTGCGCTAAACGCGTCCATAGAATACATGTAGTAGGGCTTGACCGATGCCACTCCGGCAGTGCGCGACACTAAATCGCTGAGATAGGAGGGGGTGGCGCGGCTTTCATCGTTGGCGGGAGTGAGGATTATTTCGCGTCCGTCGGAGTATTTTGCAAATGTCACGCCGAGTTCGGCACCGATGCTGTTGCTCGGCGAGAAGTAGTAGCGCACATCGGCGTTGACCGAGCCGTTGATCTCCTTGGCTGCCTTGTCGAGGAGGGTGCTGTAGGCTTTGGAGAATCCGAAGTAGCCGAAACCGGCCTTGATGGTGTAGTCGATGTTGCTGAGCGCCGAGCTCCAGCCGAGGCCGAGATTGAAGCGGTTGACCGACTGGTTGAAGTCGTCGGCTGTCAATGTGGGGTAGTTGTAGGATGAGAATCCGTAGCCTATGTTGGCTTCAAAGGTGCCTATGTCGCCCACATAGTGCGATACACCCAGGCCCAACTCGGCCGAGTGATCCTTGTAGGTGAGCTTGTTGGCTTCGGAGTTCTCGCGCTTGTACTGGCTGCCGTCATACTGAAGCCATCCGTTTACGATGGTCGATTCGGTGTCGAGGAACCGGTAGCCTGCCGATGCACCAATCTGCATCGAGGGGAAATATCCGAGGTCGAGATAGCCGCGATAGGGCGAACGGGTCATAGTTGATGCGTAGGATGCGGGGGGCAGCAGCGAAATGGAGTTGGTCACGGGGGCCGGGACGGCTGTGTCGCTCCAGCGCAGACGCTTCATGTCGATTTTGGGCAATGAGAGCGAGGGGGTGCGGTTGAGGCGCGAAGCCTCGCGCTCCTGCGGCACGATGTCCTTTTCGACGGTAATCTCTTTGGTAAGGTCGTCGGCTGCTCCGGCAATACCGGCCGTTGCGAGAGCCACGGCCAATGATGTTATATATCTTAGTTTCATCGTAGTCGTTGATGGGTTTATTTGAGTCGTTGGTCAATCATCATGAATATGTCGCTCTCTTCGCCGGGATAGTTCTCCTTGAGGCTCTTGAGGTACTCGTCGGCCTCGAATTGATTGCCTTGCTTGCGATATATGTCGCTGAGAAGGATGAATCCTCGGGCGAGCCAGTACTGATGGGGCGTGTTGGAGTCGACAAGTCGCTCGACTTCGGTGCGGGCCTTCTTCTCGGCCCCGTTGTCGAAGTGGTATTGGGCGAGATAGTAGGCCGATTTGGCTCCGTAGAGGTCGTCCATGTCCTCGGCGAGCTGCTGCCACTCCTTGACGGCTTCGTCGCCTTTGCCGAGTTGGGCGAGGGCGTAGGCGCGCGAGTAGCGCACTTCGTTTTTCTGGGTCGAGGGTATCGCTGTCGAGGCGAGCATTCGGTCGGCCATGTCGACTACGTCGTCATATTTTCCGAGGTCGCGTGACACTCGCATTATGCCGAGTCGTGCGGCGTGGATGTTGCGTGACGCTGAAGCGCGCGCCTCGAGCTTGCGGAATGTTGCGAGCGCCTGCTCGCCGTTGCCTGCCGCATATTCGGCCTCGCCCTTTATTGCGAGTGCGTCCTCGGCGGCTTCCGAGTCGGGGTAGCGTTCGGTAATCATTGTGGCATACTGCAGTGCATCGGCTTCGTTGCCTGCATTGACTGCCGCGGTGGCGAGATAGCTCAGTGCCTGAGGTTCGTACTGGCCTCCGGGATAGCGTGAAACGTAGTCGCGGAGCTTGGAGGTGGCGGCATTGTCGTTAAGATAGGCCTTCTCGGCTGCGCGGAATGTGAGTTCGTCCATCTCGGCAGCTTCGAGCTTGGGCGCGTTGGGCACCGATGCGATGAACTTGGCGTAGTCGTCGAGGTTGCCGTCGTCGGCATATATGCGCTTGAGGTCGTCGGATGCCACGCGGGCCTCCTCGCTTGTGGGATAGGATGATATTACTTCCTTGTAGGTGTCGATGGCCTGTCGGCGGTTACCTTGGCTCATCAGGGTTATGGCGAGCTGCAGGTATCCGTTGCGACCCTGTGAAGTGGTGGGATAACGCTTGACGAGGTCGCGGTAGACCTTGACGGCATCGTCGGCGTGGTTGAGTGCTACGTAGCTTTCAGCTTTCTCGAGAAGGGCCGAGGGCATAAGTCCCGAGGTGGGGTAGCGCGACATCATGTCGTCGATTATGTCGAGCTTGCCCTTGTAGTCGCGTGCGAGTCCGCGCATCATCGCTTTCTGGAACAGCGCGTAGTCGCCGGCTTCGGGATTCAGCGAATAGGCTTTGTCGTAGTTGGCGGCCGCTTCGGAGAATGCCGATGCGTAGTAGTGGCAGTCGCCGATTCGGTTATATGAGTCGGCCACGATGTCCTGACCGAGGTTTCCGGGTTGCTTTACGACTTTCTCGAAGTTCTGTCGGGCCTCGGAGTAACGCTTTTCGCCAAATCGGCTGTAGCCGAGGTCGTAGGTGGCGAGCATTCGGTTGCTTGAGTTGGCTCCTGAGTATCGGAGGTAGTCGGAGTAGGCTTTTGATGCCTGTGCGTATTTGCCTTGGCGGTAGTAGCAGTCGCCTATCCAGAGGTCACACTCGGTGGCCATGGCTTTGTCCTGGCTTGAAAGCGCCTTGGCGCCCTGGAAGCGTTTCAACGCCTGTGACACATTGCCGGCGGCGAGGTCGCGTGAGCCGAGGATGTAGAGTACGCGCTGCTTGGCGGTGAGTATGGCCGACGACGGACGCTTGATGCGTTCGATCGATGCAAGCGCTTTCTCGTAGTTGTTGTCGGTCATGTATCCGGTTACGAGGTACTCCTGCACTGAGGGCGCATAGCGCGAGTCGGGGTAGCGGCGCAGGAAGTCCTCAAACATTGTCACGGAGCTGCCGAATGGCGTGCGGCCGCCTTCCATCTTGGCTACGGCGTAGTTGTAGAATGCCGTTTCCTGCACTTTCTTGTCATAGTCCATGCGGTAGGCTTTCTCAAGGGCGAGGAGCGCCGAGTTGACATTGCCCTGCTTGAGGTAGGCTTGTCCGATGTATAGATAGGCCGATTGTCCCATAGCGTCGTCACATGCGGTGACGGGGCCGAGTGTCGACACTGCCTCGTCGAGGTCGCCGCTCTTGTATTGGCTCACTCCGAGGATGTAGAGTGCCGATGGCTTGGGATCGTTGGTTGCGGCCACATATTTTTCAAGATATGTCACGGCTTCGGCTTCATCGCCGAGGTTGTAGAGCGATTCACCGGCAATGCGCTGCATCTCTGGGGTGAACTCGGCGACGGTGTTCATCGCTTTGCGTGCCATCGAGAGGGCTTTGTCGTAGTCGCCCTCGGTGAAGGCTATCTGGGTGAGGTAGTAGTCGGCGCGGTTGCCGGGAGCGGTTGAGGTGTTTACGCTCGACAGGAGCTCCTTGGCTTTGGAGTAGTCGCCCTGGGCGTAATATATGTAACCCTGGTAGAAGCGTGCGGCGTTGGAATAACGCTTGGTCGAGCGCAGTGAAGCGAATCCGTTCATTGCGGCATCCCAATCGTCGAGCTTCATGAGGCTGTAGGCCTTGCGGTAGCGGTAATCCTCGGCGGCGGCGAGGTCGAGGGCCGATTCGGGGATTGCATTGTAACGTGCAAGGGCCTGCTCGTATTCGCTTTCGTAGAAGTCGCAGTCGGCAATCGACATGAGCGCGGTGAGCATGTGGCTCGACGAGGGGTAGTCGCCGACAAATGCTTCGAGAAGCTGTCGGGCTTCACTCAATTCTCCGCGATAGAGGCGTGATAGGGCGATGTAGAAGTCGGCCTCCTCGGCTTGATGCGAGTCGGGCGACATGCGCTTCAGCTGTGTGAGCTGGTCTATTGCCCCTTGATAGTTTTGGTCACGATACATCAATGTGCCGCGCGACAGATATCCGTCGATTTCGGGCGCATTGACTTGTGCGGTCATGCCGACAACGGTGGCTGCCATTGCCGACAATATTGTCATTCTTTTCATTCTTTACACATATTGATATGCAAAGATAGCGAATATAGTTAAAAATTTGTTTATGCAACAATCGAAAATTGCATAAGAGTCGGCTCTTAGCCACCGTTCTCCATGATTTGTTAACTCCGTGGGAGGTTATAGCTTGTAGGTCAGCATCAGTCGAGCGGCCATTGATGATGACTTTATGTGTCCGAAGTCGCGATAATGGGTTGAACGCATGTAGTGGGTGAACGACAGCGTGAGATAGAACTTGCGCCACAACTTGAGGTCGCATCGGGCTTCGGTGACGATGAACGATGCCGCCGAGTGGTCGCCCTGGGCGTCAAGGACTTTGTAGCTAATATCGTCGAGGTCGGAGTATTTGTGATATCCTTTCCAAGTGAACAGCCTGTAGTAAGCATGGGAGAGTGAAGCCGAGAACTTGTCGCGGTTGAAAACCATGTTGGCTCCTCCCTTTATGGAGAATCCGCTCGCAAGATTGTAGTTGCGCTCGTCGACCTGGTAATAATCCGATAACACCGAGCCCAGTATTACGGCATTGGAGTGCAGATAGGCGTCCAATACCCATCGGTTGCGCTCGATGTCGCGAAACATTATTCCGCACCCGAGGCTTGCCGGAATACCAAGTTTGTAGGGGCACTTTGCCGAAACTTCCGATATTGTGTCGGAGTCGTAGTAGTCGAAGTGCTGATAGAGGCCTATGCTCATGTGGCTGCGCTCTTTCTCGAGCAGTTCGCGGGCTATTAGTCGTCCGGTTATGTCGAGCTGTCCGAGCAGCGGCTGCGAGTTTACGATGTTAATGTCGGCGCGCACGCGAAAATAGTCGTAGGGACGTGAGCTTTTCACTTCAAAGCGGTCGCCGTATTCAAGGTTGAACTGCATCGAAAATCCGAGGCTTGAATCGTAGACCTCGTTCTCAAATTCCAGTCCGCGTATACCTGCCGAAAATTCCATTGCCACGCTCGGTGTTCCAAACTGGCGTCCTGTGGTGGAGCGTTTTCGCCATGCGTCACCGTTGATTATGCGTGTGAGTCCGCGCATGGGCGATATCAGGAATGCCGCAACCTCACGGCGCACTCGCTCGCCTCCTGTCGTGCGGTCGTCAAGCACGGCATCGGATGCGCGGTAGCACACTTCGCCTATGGCCATGCCGCCTATGGGGGTTGCTATTATGTCGTTGGTCGACGGATATTCGCATTCCATAAACATTTCCCACATCGCGCTTCCACCGATGGCGAATAGTCCCGATTGCCAGTAGTTATAACCGTTGGAGCGTGCGGCATTGTAGAAGAGGTTGCCGTTATATGGGTGCAGAAACATGTTGGTGCCCAGCTTGTCGTTGTCCCATTTGAATCCGTGCTTGAAATTCTCCTTGACGGAGTGGAGGGATATGCGTGCAAAGTCGCCGTTCTGGACATAACGGTCAAATGCCCAAAGTCCGATGTTGAATCCGACTATGGTGCCTGCGGCGCGCCAGAAATGCTTCTTGCCGTAGTAGGCGAGGTCGACGCTGTCGGGATCGACCTGCGGTGCTACCTGCAATTTTATAGGCATTTGAGCCCATGCTCCCACATGGGGCATGAACAGGATAAGACTTGCAATCAGTATTTTAAGCACACGCGCCATACACTTTTTAGTTGAAACGTAAACGGTGATTCAATTGATTCATCGCATCATTATAACAAATAAAGGGTGTAAAGTTCCTTTCAAAATGTCGGAAAAGTTAATGAGTAATTGAGCAAATTGAAAAGATTATTTAAATATTTTTGAACAAAATGCCAATAGAATTTGTGATATTGGAAATATTTGTTTTACTTTGCATAAAATTTATAACATTTTGATTTTTATATTATGTCACTTATCATTCCTCAGAAGTACAAGCAGAAGTTGCTTCCTGAAACCACCGAGATTGCAATCAAGACAATAAAGGAAGGGTTTCAAACCGAACTTGCAGCGGCTTTAAACCTGCGCCGCGTAACCGCTCCGTTGTTTGTTTTGGCCGGAACCGGTCTTAATGACGACCTTAACGGTGTGGAAAAGGCCGTGTCGTTCAATATCGAGGCGATGGACAACAAGCGCGCCGAGGTTGTGCATTCGCTTGCAAAGTGGAAGAGAGCCAAGCTTGGAGCCTATGACATCGCTCCCGGTTACGGATTATATACCGATATGAACGCAATACGTACATTTGAGGAGCTTGACAACCTGCATTCACTTTATGTTGACCAGTGGGACTGGGAGAAGACGATTACCGCAGCCGACCGCAATCTCGACTATCTGAAGGCCACGGTAGAGAAAATTTACAATGTAGTGCGTGAAATAGAGCGCAGAATTTACAAGCAATTTCCTCACATAACGCCAGTGCTGCCCGAGAAGGTGACATTCATTCACTCCGAGGAGCTGTTGAAGGAGTACCCTGATCTGTCCCCTCGTGAACGAGAGGCCAAGGCCGCAAAGAAGTATGGCGCCATATTCATTATAGGTATAGGAAATCCGCTCAGCAACGGTGAGCCTCATGACGGCCGCGCCCCCGACTATGATGATTGGATAACCGAGAACGAGGACGGATATTCAGGTCTTAACGGTGACCTTATTTTCTGGAACACCGTGCTCGATGCTCCATTTGAGCTTTCATCGATGGGCATCAGGGTCAACCCGGAGTCGCTTATGCGTCAGCTTGAGCAGCGTGGATGCACCGAGCGTGCGTCGCTAAACTTTCACAAGGCGTTGCTTGCCGGCGAGCTGCCATTGTCGATAGGCGGCGGTATCGGACAGAGCCGTCTGTGCATGTTCCTGTTGCAGAAGGCCCACATCGGCGAGGTTCAGGCTTCGATTTGGCCCGAAGATCAGATTGCCAAATGCAAGGCTGCCGGAATTGATCTGCTGTAAACGGAGTATTTGTTAGTTATAGAAAATGTAATCGCCCCCGGTGACAGTTGCTGTCATCGGGGGTGATTGTTGTGTTACTGACCGGCTCTTAGAGTGACGGTGTGTGACTTCAATCCGGACGATGTAGCTTTCACTTTTATTGTGCCTTTGTTGTGCGATGACTTGGCTACGGCAATGGCGCGGCCTTTCCACGCTTTACGCTTGGGCGACTTGTAGCTTGACGCATCCTTCAAGTCGGCGCTTCCGGTGGCTATGAGTGACCCGTTGCCTGTCACGCTCACCTCGATCAGGTTGTCGGCAATGGGAACTACGTTGCCGTCCTTGTCGACGACTTCAATAACAATGTAGGCGAGATCCTGATTGTCGGCCGACAGGTTGGTGCGGTCGGGTGTGAGGCGTATTGCGGCGGGCTCTCCGGCTGTGGCGAGAGTCTCCTCTTCAACCTCGTTGCCGTTGGCATCGATGCCTGTTGCGCGTAGCTTGCCGGGAGTGTAGGGGATGGGGAATACGGCTTTGAAGCCGGTGTCGCGTGACACATTGCGCTCGCCTATGAGCTTGTCGTCGAGATAAAGTCGCACGCGGGGATAGTGTGACACGATTTCCACATCAATCTGCTTGCCTTCATGTCCGGGCCAGTTCCATGACTCCCATGTGGGATAGGCGCTCCACTGCGTTTCCTTGATTTCGCCATAGTAGCCGTCGGGCTCGCGCACGGCCATGTAGAGTTTCTTGTCGGGATTGTAGAGCATTTCGCGGTAGTGCGATATGGGTTTGCGCCACCCGGTGAGATCGATGTCGCCGCAATAGGCTCCGTGCCACGGCCATTGGTTGCGGTGATAGTGTTCGCCTTCGCTTTCGCCCTTGTAGTAGAATCGGCCTATGCCCGACTCTCCGAGGTAGTCTATGGCTGTCCATACGAAGTCGCCTATGATGTAGGGGTTGTCGTTGACTTTGCACCAATTGGCGAAAGCGTCACGCGGATAGCTTTCGGTTTGCCACATAACGCGCTCGGGAACGCGCTGATGGTCGCTTTCAGCTTTGTGAATCATGTAATTGTAGCCTACTATGTCATGTTCGGTGGCAAGCGGGTCGTAGATTTCCCAGTCGGAATCCCATGCGGCGAGAGCCGATGTGACGGGGCGGGTGGGATCGAGTTTGCGACACAGCGAAGCAAGCTTATGAGCGGTGGTGACGACCTCGATGCGCTTGCGCTCGATGACCTCGTTGCCTATGCTCCAGCAGAATATAGAGGGATGGTTGCGGTCGCGCAGCACCATCGATTCAATGTCCTTGTCCCACCATTGGTCTATGTCGCGCGAATAGTCGTAGGGTGTCTTGCTGTCGCGCCATCCGTCAAATGATTCGTCAATCACGATAAGTCCCTGTCGGTCGCACTCGTCAAGGAATGCCGGCGAGGGTGGGTTGTGGCTTGTGCGCACTGCATTGAATCCGGCCTGCTTCATAAGCGACACCTTGCGGGCTTCGGCGGCATCGTAGCTGTTTGCTCCGAGCACTCCGTTGTCATGATGGGCGCATCCGCCGTTGAGCACTATAGGCTTGCCGTTGAGGGTTAAGCCTTTATCGGCCGAATATTCAAATGTACGTACTCCGAAGTGTTCGTCAACCGAGTCAATCACATTGCCGTCGGCGGCAAGTGACACCGTGAGGTTGTAGAGCGCAGGGGTGTCGGGCGACCATAGCGCCGGATTGTCGATTGTAAGCTCCATTGTGCATGGCGTTACTTGACGGGCCGATGCGGTTACGGGTTTTCCCGTGCGGGTTGCCACGACCTTGCCTTCGGAGTCGGTTATGGTGATTGAAGGAGTGATTGTGCGGGCTTTGTCGGATGCGTTGTCGATGTCAAATGTGACATTGGCATTGGCCGAAGCTGCCGATACCTTTGGAGTGGTGACATACAGGCTCCAGGGCTTTATGTTGACTTCGGGGGTGGTGAGCAGCCACACGTGACGGTAGATTCCCGAGCCTGAGAACCAGCGGCAGTTTTTCTGGCGGGAGTTGTCGACATCGACCTCGATGAGATTGTCGCCGGGGTGAAGTTGCGGCGTTATTTCATATATTACCGATGAGTAACCGTAGGGGCGTCGGCCCACGCTGTCGCCGTTGACCGTCACCTTGGCATCCATGTAGGCGCCTTCAAGATAGAGGTAGTGACGCTTGCCGGCATCAGCTGCCGGAATGCTGAGGTTTTTGCGATATAGGCCGCGGCCTGTGATAACGTAACCGCCATCGTTGCCCGAGGGGTAATCGGCTTTGAAGTCGCGTGTGATGCTCCAATCGTGAGGCAGGTCGACATTGGTCCACGCATCGGCGTTGCCGGCGGTTGAGTTGGGTGACAGCAGTTTGAACTGCCAATTGTCGTCGATTAGCTGACGACGAGGAGTTGCGCCGTTGACAGCCGTTGTCATAAACAGTGCTACAATAAAAATTGAAAGTGATTTAAACATAACGATTGGTTTTGGGGTATTGGATTTTTGTAAAGAGTTACATCTTTTTGCAAAGATACGAATAAGTCGAGTGCAATGCCAAAATTATTTGGGCATTGCCGAGCGTGAGTATCTAAGATGTAATCAAAGATACGAAAAATTGGCGCTTCGCGACATTATGGGGTGAAATTCGGGATTTCGGAGTATTATATTTGACAAAAAAACAAGATTATGGAAAATACAACGAAAACACAAGGCCGCAGAGGTAAGGGATTAAAGTTTGATCAGGAGTGGAAGGATGCAGTCGATCGCCTGCCAAAGCACTATCGCGACGAGATATGCGCTGCAATAGAGGCCTATCAGCGTGATTTGACGGTAATTGAGGTTTCGGAGGGCGTGCCACGCGCAATATTTATGCTTATTATGCCCACAATTCGCCGCCGTTATCGAGCACGTGAATTGCGCCGCCTCGCCCGTGAACGCAAGACAGCTTCGTCGCGCAACACAAAATCCGCTAAGTCGGCATCTGTCGCCTCTGCAGCTGCGCAGTCAACATTGCGGCCTGTTGATTCCGCATGCACCCAACACCCGACTCCGGCACCGCAAACGTAGGGACGCGATACATCGCGTCCGCAAATAAACATTGCCATTGTTGATGCGGACGCAAAAGATTGTCCTTTTTCGATGCATCCGCAAAATATTACCCTTTTTCGATGCATCCGCAAAATATTACCCTTTTTCGATGCGGACGCAAATATTGTCCTTTTTCGATGCGGACGCGATATATCGCGTCCCTACCGGCGGGGGATTTGCGCCACCGGTGGTGGCTATTTGTTGGGATTGAAGGGCTGGATTGTGCAGGTTATTTTGCAGTCGTTGAATGTGTCGGTCAGGGTCATTTCGAGTTGCTTTACAGGTAGCGATTTGGATGCTATGCTCGTGCCCCAGTCATACCCAAAGTAGGATTCAAACAGCCTAAGACATTCCCAATCGCCGCCTATGGTGTAGCTGAATGCTTCCAGCTCTTCTTCGCGTTTTGAATGGAGGGCCATGTCGAGCGTAAATATGTTGGTAGAGCTTTGGGTGATGTCAAAATGTCCGTTTGCCACATATTCCATTTGATGGGTCAGGTTGTTGTGACGCATGATTTTTACCTGTTTGGTGTTGTCCTCATCTCTGATGAATCGGATTTCACCTCCTTTGGTCAAATAGGAATTGGTGTTTTCACCGGTGATTTCATCAATCCTGAAGGAGAGATAGAAATCCTCTACAGTAAACCGCAGCGTGACCGAGCTGTGGGCATTCACATCGGTAATTGTCAACGAGGATTCGCCCACGCTTGCAGGAAACACTTTCAGCTGATGGTTCTCCAAGTCAATGGTGACTTTGCCCAATACATCGGGATTGCTTGCCTCAAGTTCATAAACACCGCCGCCGTCATAAAAATCGATGCTTGCGGTTGTGCCAAACAGGATGGTATAGTCTTGATGCGTAAAGCGTATAGGGAATACTTCAGGCTCCTTGTCGTCGTCATTGCATGCGATTGTGAGCAGGCTCATTATGAAGAGCAAGGTGATTGTGAAAATGTTAAGTGACTTCATTTTGTTGATTTCCGAGCTTTAAATTTGTAGTGGGTATTATATTGATCGGGATATATCACGGGATCCTGTTGGGCCCATTCCACCCATAACTCATTGGCGGTTAGTTTTTCAATAAGCCAGTAACCATCCACCGTATTGCCTGTCATGTAGATGACAGTAAAGTTTCCCGTGGTGAATGTCCACTGATAGTATCTCGTGTTTTCCTTTATTGAAGCGTCGGTAAATGATCCGTTGGCGACCCATCCCTTGCCTGTGCGGTCAAACTTGTAAATCTGCGTTTCGTTGTCGTAGCTTTGCTCATCACCGATACTTGGGCGGGAATATGACAGCAGCCACTCCACATCAGTGAGCATTGAAACAGTCGATTGCTGATCGTCGTCGAGATAGCCCGAGCGATTTTCACACGATGCTAATAGCGTGATGGCGATGACCAAGAGAGATGTGATTGCTGATTTCATTTAGGGATTGCCTCCAGTAAGATTTTATGTAGCGGGTTGATGATGATTGACCCATCGGCAAAGTTATACAATTTTGCCAATATTGAATCATGCGCCGGCATAAATTGTGGGCCCGAAGAGGATATAAAGTGATTGAGGTTGTCGCTGACTTGGCCGGCAGGATTGTGACAATCGGCCGTTATTCCAACCGGAACTCGGTCATCAACCATACGGGGGCTTGCTTGTCGGCGAATTGGATTTGTTTGTACAGCCGATAGGTTCCGGGCTTGTTTCTGTTAAGCTTGGGATTTAGTGCGGCCTTAATCGTGTATTTGCCGGTGGGCTTAATGATAATTCCCATGTCCTCCCATATTCCGGGATGGGGCAGCTTGTACCAAATGCCGTCGGAGTCTTTGAATCCGATGAGGTAGCGGATGCCAAATTCGATATCTCTTTCGCTGTCATTGGTTAGGGTAAACGCGGCTACCCCGGAATTTACCGAGAATGAGGAGCTGTCGGGTTGTAGTGTTACTGTCTGAAGCTCAACTACCGAGTCAACCAATTCAGAGATCGGCGCTGGCTTTGACGGCCCGTCAAACAGGATGTAGGGGGAGTCGGAAATATACCGTCGGAACTCATCGCGCCAATATGGAGTATTGATTGCCAATGACACTTCAACAGCATCGGGCAGGACAGCGATACACCACACATTTTGTTGCAGTGGATTGCCTTTCAGCTGTTGCAATCGGCTTGAGATTAAATTCTGAAGCTCGTCCAACTCTTTTGCCGATGGATTATGCGTTACATTGACAGTGTCGTTGCGGGCAAGCGTATCGGCTTGGAATTCAGGAGCCTGATTGGAGGTCGATAGGCTGTCGGCGTGTATTGTTACGTTAGTGGGGAGTGAGTCATTGGTTGCGGCGTTATTTTCATCATTATGTCTTTGAGGATGGCGGTTGCATCCTGCAAAACATAATAATGATAGAGCCCATATAACAAAATCTATTCTCATCAGCGCGGTATATATACTGTCGTGATTTACAAATATAAGCATCTTTTCGATGCCACGACATCAGACATCAGCAAAATTTGGGGATGTAGGGCTATGTTTTTTTCGGCAGTAGACTTTTAGGACATTATAGTAATGTGTAGAGTCTTGATTATTACTACCTTTGTTGAGAATCAAAAAAATAATTCGCGTTTATGAAACTTTTGGGGCTAAATGTGCACCTAACGAGGCAAAACAAACAAAACAAACGAAGTATGACAGATCCTCCAACAAACGAAAGGGATTTTGCCTCGCTCATAAAGCAGCACTCCCGAATCATTAACAAGGTCAGCTATTTTTATGC
>OOAE01001441.1_pt1 | contig 16685 bp, 12 predicted proteins | sample 1671271 | NCBI WGS metagenome assembly OOAE01 (sample SAMN06348139, study PRJEB24527) | human gut metagenome | biome: human gut; feature: ankylosing spondylitis patient; material: feces | host: Homo sapiens | place: China | collected 2015-10 | reverse complement strand
ATGCCGGCGCAAGGCGTCAATTCGGCACTGCGCCGGCCGTCGTAACGCAATTTCCAGACACCGCTGCCGGTGATGACCCAGAACCGTTCGTCGGCATAGGGAATCACGCGGCGGATGTCCTCCACCGTGCGGAACGCCGCATCAAGCACCGTATCCGCCTCGATGCAGTCCGTATATTCGTTGTAACGGAAAAACCTGTCGTCGCCCATGAGCGCCACGCGGCCGCCCACGCGCAGCAAATGGAGTTTGTAGGGCAGTCCGTCGCCCGCACCGCCTCCGTAGAGCGTCCGCTCCTCGATGCGCCGGCCGTCGTCGCTCATGCGGCAGCGGTAGACCCCTTTCGACGGATGTTCGAGCCAGAGGTTGCGCATATAATCCGCCTCGATGCGGTAGACCGATTCGTCCAGTCCGTCGACCTCGTGCATCGTACCGTCGTCGTCGAGCAGCCGCAATTTGTAATAGGAGGCGTAGTAGGTGCGGCTCTTTTCGCCCAGTTTCACCCGCCGCAACCCGTAACCGCCCATGTCGGAACGGCGTACCAGCGAAAAATCGGGACGGAGTTCGGTGACGCCCGTGTTGTGGCTCACGTAGAGCCGCCCGTCGAGCAGGTCGAACGACCACGCCTGACCGCTCAGGCCGGCCACGGGGCGGAAATCGGAGGGATCGACGCCCGTCGCCAGACGGCTCTCGTCGACGGCGAAGACCCCCTGGTTGGTAGCCAGCAGCAACTTCCCCTGCCAGCGGCAGGCGTCGTAGAGCGAACCGGCCGCCCACTTGTTGTAGGTATGGTAATCCACCCCTTCGCAGAACAGCAGCAACGAAAGTCCCCGGTCGAGCGCCGCCCAGACATTTTGTTGCGCATCCTCCGCGAGCGCCATCACACTGTTGTTGAGCAGCCGGTTTTCGGTCGAAAGAACCGCGAGCAGCCGTCCGTCGGCACCGGCCTCGTACAATCCTCCGAAAAGCGTCCCGAAGAGATAGGTGCCGCGCGAGGTTCGGATGCCGCAGTTGAGTTCGTCGCGCCGCAACCGCTCCGACAGCGCCGGACTCCACGGCGTGAACCGTTCGCCGTCGTAGCGCCACAATCCGTCGGTACCCGTCCCCACGATCCATTCGCCCTCGTGCGGCCCGGGCAGCAGCACCCGCACGGTCGTCGTCGAGAAGCGTTCGCTGTCGGGCAGCCGCTCGAAGGACTCCTGCCGCATCCGATAGAGCGGGCCGCCCATCTCCTGCACCCAGAACTCGTCGCCCGCACGCAGAAGAAAGAGCATGTTCATCTCGCCCGTCAGGCGGCGGACGCGCTCGTAATCATAAAGGTAGATGCCGTGGAACGATTGAAACAACACCCCCTGCGGCGTGATGTAGATTTTCCAGAAATCGCTGTCCGAAAAGCGGGGATTGCGCTGAGCCGGAACGAGCGACGTATAGCGCAGCGCACCCGAAGCGTCGCGATCCCAGCGCCCGAACTCCTCGAACCCGCCCGTGAAGATCACGTCGTGCGACAGCGGGGCCACCGAACGCACGATCGAGGCGCGGGGCAGTTCGTACAACCGCCATTGCAGGCCGTCGAATTCGAGCAGCCCCTTGTCGTTGCCGGCATAGAGCGTTCCCGCATCGTCTTCGGCCACCGCCCAGTTCTTGTTGGCCGCCCGATAATCGGACGGCAGCAGGTTGATGACACCGGGACCGGCGGCACGCGACGACATCGCCGAAAGCACTCCGGTCAGGAGACAAAACAGGCTGTACAAGAACTTGATCGGCATAAAAGTCTTCACGGATTAGGAGATAAAAATAGGCCTTTTTTACGAAATATCCAAACCTTCGCCCGAAGAAACGCCCCGCAGCGAACCGGATTTTCGCACGACCGAAGCTCCCCTGCACCTTCGGACAAACGATAACATAGCGTATTTTCCATAATTTATTTTGAACTTATGTTCATAATTAATAACTTTGCGGAAACGAGTTTTTTATCATGCCGCGTCCCCGCAAATGCTGTTACATCGCCCAACCGCCCGCCGTCGCGGGAATGCGTCCCGTCGGCGGAGATAGCGTCGCTCCCGAAGCCGTCACGCTTCGGTACGACGAATACGAAGCGATCCGCCTGATCGACCACCAGGGATTGACACAGGCCGCGGCGGCCGAGCGCATGGGCATCTCCCGCCCCACCTGCACGCGTCTCTACGACCGTGCCCGCCGCACGCTCGCCGCCGCGCTCGTCGAAGGGCGGCCGCTGCGCATCGAAGGCGGAAAGGTCTGCCACTCCGAACGCTGGTACCGCTGCCCGCACTGCCGGCGCATCCACACCGGAACACCCCGCTGTCCGGCCTGCCGCCGCAATGAAGACTCCGAGATACTCGGACAACCGAATACAACATATAACCCTGTTAATACTGTCATCATGGAAAAAATCGCACTTCCGACCCGCAACGGCGCGGTCGACGACCACTTCGGCCACTGCGAATGCTACACGATCTTCACGCTCGACGCCGACCGCCGCATCGCCGGCCGCCAGACGCTACCCGCCGCCGAAGGCTGCGGCTGTAAATCCGACATCGCCCCCCGCCTGCACGCCATGGGCGTCGACGTGATGCTCGCCGGCAACATGGGCGACGGGGCGAAAAACGTCCTCCAACGCAACGGTATCGCCGTCATCCGCGGCTGCCACGGGCCTGTCGAGGAGGTCGTCGCGGCCTATCTGGCCGGCCGGATCGCCGATTCGGGCGACGCCTGCGCACACCATCACGAAGGCGGCTGCCCCGAACACCACGGGACGACAGGCTGGCACCTCGCCGAATGACGGAATCCGGTACCGACGGCACGATCCGCAACCCTTCTGCGGCGATCTTTTCGAGAGGTCGCCGCTTTTTTTCCGTAAAAAGCCGCTTTCTGGAAAATTCTTCGTATTTTTGCCTCGCCGAGAGTTCCAACGGCGCGGCGAAGCTTCGCTGCACCCGGATGAAAAGGGAATCGGGTGTAACTCCCGAACAGTTCCCGCTGCTGTAAATTCCGGCATCCGTCCCGAGCGACGGATGTACTCCGCGACACGTTCAGGCCACTGATTCCGATCGGGAAGGCGTCGCAGAAGGAAAAGTCAGAAGACCTGCTTTCGGCCCGAAAAGACGGATTCACGCCTGCGGGGTACGGGCCGGAAGCCGAATGCGCACACTGCTTGCGCGACCTGCTGCCAGACCGATCCCTCTCCTCTCTCCCGCCGCCGCGATCCCGTCCGATACGACAAAGTTCGACGACTATGATACGATTCGGAACGATAGCGGCCGCATGGTGCGCCGTATTGCTGCTGGCAGCCTGCGAAAGTTCGGGGCCGGCTGAAAAAGAGGATTTCGACACGGGCGGCAGCGCGGGGGTCTTCTGCCTCTGCGAAGGCAACATGAACGCCGGCAACGCCTCGCTCTCCTACTACGACCCCGCCGCACGCACGGTGCAGAACGAAGTCTTCTACCGTGCCAACGGCGCCAAACTGGGCGACGTGGCGCAATCGATCTTCCTGCGCGAAGGGCGCGTCTTCATCCCGATAAGCAATTCGGGCGTGATCTGGGCCATCGACGCCGACACCTTCCGCGTCGAGGGGAAGCTCGAAGCGGCGAGCAGCCAGCACCCCGACGAGAACAACCACTTCGCCGCGCTACATCCACTTCCTGAGCGACACGAAAGCCTACGTGACCGACCTGTTCAGCCCCTACATCACCATCTTCGACCCCCGCACCTGCAAGATAACGGGCGCCATCCACACCGGTCAGACTCCGTCGACGGGCAGCTACAACTCCACGGAACAGATGGCGCAGTACGACAAGTGGGTCTTCGTCAACTGCTGGTCGTACAGCAACAAGATCCTGGTCATCGACTCCGACCAGGACAAGGTGGTGCACGAAATCGAACTGCGGAGCATCCAGCCCAATTCGCTGGTCGTCGACCGCAACGGCAAACTGTGGGCGCTGACCGACGGCGGCTACGCCGGCAGCGAATACGGGCAGACCGAACCCTGTCTCTACCGCATCGACGCTGCGACCTGGCGCGTCGAACAGGAGTTCGTCTTCGAAAAGGAGGAGTATCCCTCGGAGCTCTGCATCAACGGTGCGGGCGACGTGCTCTACTTCATCAACGACGGCATCTGCAAGATGTCGGTCACGGCCGCGCACGCTCCCGTCAGGCCGTTGATCCCCAACGAGCGGCGGCACCAGATCTACGGTCTGGCGGTCGATCCCACGAGCGGGGAGATCTACGTGGGCGACGCGATCGATTTCGAACAGCCGGGCGTGGTCTACCGCTACCGCGACACCGGTCAGAGCGCCGAACTGGTCGACTCGTTCGGCGTGGGAATGCTACCCAGCGCCTTCGCATTCAAATAGGAAACCGCCATGAGAAAGACGCTCTCCCTGCTCGCCGCACTGCCCGCCGTCGCCTGCGGCGGGGACGAACAAACCGACACCTCGGCACTGCAACCCACCATTACGCAGCAGGAGGCCAACGCCCGCTACCGCGTGAAGGCGGGGCACGAACTGCTCATCGCCCCGAGCTATACCAACGCCGAAGGGGCGCGCTTCACCTGGACGTGCGACGACGAGGTGGTCTGCCGCGAAGCTTCCTACGTCTTCCGGCGCGACAAGGCCGGCATCTACTACCTCTCGCTGCGCGTCGAAAATGACTACGGCGCCGCCGAGGACGAACTGCGCGTGCGGGTCGACGCGCTCGAAGCGCCCTGCATCACGCTCATCGAACCCGTCGGAGGGTTCACCGTCGCGGCCGACGCCGAACTGACGATCGCTCCCACCGTCGAGAACGGCCAGACGGCGCGCTTCCGATGGACGATCGACGGAGAAACGGTCGGCGAAGCGGCGGAGTACCTTTTCCGGCGGCACGAATGCGGCGACTACGAAGTGACGTTCAGCGCCGCGAACGACGACGGCGAGGACTCGGTCTCGTTCACTGTAAAAGTATTGTCTCCGGAGCAGATGCCCTTCTCGTGGGAATTTCCCCAGACGGTCTATAACGTCGCGCTGGGACGCACGATCCGCCTGAAAGGGTGGAACCCCGTCAATGCCTTCGACGCCGAATACATCTGGGAGGTCGACGGCACGGAGCGACAACGCGGAGCGCAGCTCGAATACCGCTTCGAAGCCCTCGAAGAAGGACCGCACGAAGTGACGGTCACCATGCGCAACAGCTATGCGACCCGCTCGCAAACACTGTCGGTCAACGTCTGTGCTGCCGAAGGCACCTATTACCGGCCCGCCGACGCCGCGAGCCGGGCGTCGACCGTCCGCGTCTTCGAGTACCTGCCCGCGCCCGGACTGTGGGTGAGCGGCTACATGTACGGCCCGCTCTTCACCGCCACGACGATGGCCGAAGCGTGCGCCTACGTGCAATCGCGCTTCGACATCAACTACATGATCTCGCTGGGAGCGTGGGGCGGCTACGTCGTCGCAGGCTTCGACCACAGCGTCGACAACAGCGGCGGCGGGGTCGACCTGGCCATCCGCGGCAATCCCTACTCCTACCAGTCGGAGCCGGGCGTCGTCTGGGTCGCACAGGACGAGAACGGCGACGGGGAACCCAACGACACGTGGTACGAACTGGCCGGTTCGGAGTACGACAGCGCTGAAACGATCTACGACTATTCGGTCACCTACTATCAGCCTACGCGCGCGCAGGCCGCCGTCGTCTGGCGCGACAACCGCGGCGGAGGGGGCACGATCGACCACAACGCCTACTGGAACCCTTCGGACAGCTACTATCAGCCGTGGCTGCCCGAAGGAGAGTGCACCTTCTACGGCACGCGCCTGCTGGACCGCTCGTACATCGACGCTTCGGGGCAGACCGTCGTTCCTCCCTACGACTGGGGTTATGCCGACAACGCGGGCAAAAGCGACTACGACGGGCAGTTCTGTCTTTTCCGCCTGAGCAACGCCCGCACCTTCGACGGCCGGCCCGCCGACCTGAAATACATCGACTTCGTGAAGATACAGACCGGCCAGATGGGCAAGACCGCGCTGCTGGGCGAAACCTCCACCGAGGTGCACCACATCGTCGACTACCACCTTATCGACCGAGAAACCGAATAACCCATGCGCCGCCTCACGCTCCTTCCGCTGCTCATTCTCCCGCTGCTCGCCGCCGCGCAGGAGGAGCGCCCCGCGTGGTCGCTCCCGATCGAGGAGGTGCCGGTGGTGACCCGCCGCACGATGAAGGAGATCGGCGTGCAGCGCACGCAGCTGGATTCGACCGTGCTGCACGACAACATCTCGCTCTCGATGGCCGACGTGCTGACGCAGAACGCCAACCTCTTCATCAAGAGCTACGGCCGTGCCACGCTCGCGACGGCCGAATTCCGCGGCACGTCGCCCTCGCACACGCAGGTGACGTGGAACGGGATGCGGATCAACTCGCCGATGCTCGGCACGGTCGACTTCTCGATGATCCCCGCGTTCTTCATCGACGCCGCGACGCTGCTGCACGGCGCCTCGTCGATCGGCGTCACGGGCGGCGCACTGGGCGGCGCCGTCGTGCTCGGCACCCGCCCGTCCGCGCAGCGGGGCTGGCAAACGCAATACGTGCAGGGCGTCGGATCGTTCTCGACCTTCGACCAATACCTGCGCGTAAGCTACGGCGGCCAGCGGTGGAGCGCCTCGACGCGCGCGGTCTACTCCACCTCGGACAACGACTTCCGCTACACCAACTACGACAAGATGGAGCTCGTCTACGGCCCCGACGGCGCGGTGGTCGACACCTACCACCCCGTCGAGCGCAACCGCAGCGGCTACTTCCGCGACCTGCACCTGTTGCAGGAACTCTACTACAATCGCGGCGACGGCACGCGCTACGGCCTTTCGGCGTGGTACCTCCGCTCGAAACGCGGGCTGCCCTTCCTCTCGACCGACTACCGCGACGACGTGACGATCCTCAACGAACAACGCGAACAGACGCTGCGCGCCGTGGCCTCGTGGGAACAGCTGCGCGAGCGGCTCAAACTGGGAGCGAAACTCGGCTACGCCTACACCGCCTCGGCCTACGACTTCCGGCAACGCAACGCACAGGGAGCGCAGAGCGACCTGACGCTGAGCCGCAGCTATCTGCATACTCCCTACGGACAGTTCGAAGCCGAATACTACGTCGGCCGGCGCTGGCTCTTCACGGGCAACGTCGCGCTACACGTTCCGATGGTCGATTGCAGCGACAAGAGCCCCTACCACGAGGGCGACGTCTACGACCGTTACCGCGTGGAGCTGTCGGGGCACCTCTCGGCCAAATGGCGGCCGACCGAACGCATCGGGCTGGCGGTCAACCTGCGCGGCGAACTCTACGACCGCCATGCCGTGCCGCTGATCCCCGCCTTTTTCTTCGACTGGGTCGTCTCCGAACGCGGCAACGTGGTACTCAAAGCCTCCGTGGCGCGCAACTACCGCTACCCGACGCTCAACGACCGCTACTACCAGCCGGGCGGCAACCCCGACCTGCGCCCCGAACACGGCTTCACCTACGACGGCGGCATATCGTTCGCACTGGGCGGCGAAGCGGAGGGCTACACGCTGCGGGGCGAGGCGACGCTCTTCGACTCGCACATCGACGACTGGATTCTCTGGGTGCAGGCGCGGCGCGGCTACTGGACGCCCCGCAACGTCCGCAAAGTCCACAACTACGGCGCCGAGACGAAGGTCGACGCCTCGGTGCGCCTCTCGCCCGACTGGCGGCTCGGCCTCGACGCCCACTTCGCATGGACCCCCTCGATCAACTACGGCGAACCGGTCAACGACGCCGACGCCTCCTACGGCAAACAGCTGGTCTACGTCCCCGAATACGCCGCGGCCGCCACGGCGACGCTGGGCTGGCGCCGCTGGACGCTCGTCTACAAATGGAACTATTACAGCGAACGCTATACCACCACGAGCAACGACACGTCGCTCCGCACCGGCCGGCTCGAACCCTACTACATGAGCGACCTCTCGCTCGAACGCTCCTTCGCGCTGCGATGGGCCGACCTGTCGCTCAAAGGGGTGGTGCGCAACCTCTTCAACGTCGAGTACGTCACCGTGCTCTCGCGCCCCATGCCCCGTCTCAACTACGAAATCTTTCTGGACATCCGACCCAAATTCCACACCCGCAAACGATGAGACGCCTCCTCCCCCTGCTCTGCGGCCTGCTGCTGGCCGCCTGCGGTCAGCGCGCCGCCCGCCCGATCGGCGACTTCACGCTGCCGGTCTACACGCCCCGCTACGCCTCGGGATTCGAGATCACGGGCGCTGCCGGAAGCCGCAGCACGCTCGTCACCGTCCACAACCCGTGGTACGGCGACGAGGTTACCGACCAGTACCTCTTCATCGCCCGCGACGGCGAACCGGCCCCCGCAGGTTTCGAGGGGCAGGTGCTGCGCGACGAGGCGCGGCGCGTGGTCTGCATGTCGGGCTCCTACATCGCCATGCTCGACGCCCTCGGAGCGGCCGACCGCGTGGTGGGCGTCTCCGGAGCGCAATACCTGATCAACGAAACGCTCCGCCGCCGCATCGCCCGCGGGGAGGCCGCCGACGTGGGATTCGACAGCAACGTCGATTTCGAACGGCTCATGGCGCTGCGCCCCGACCTGGTGATGCTCTTCGGCATCGGCGGAGCCGACACGGCGCTCACGGGAAAACTGCGCGAGCTGGGCATCCCCTACCTCTACATGGGCGAGCACTGCGAGGAGTCGCCGCTGGGCAAGAGCGAATGGGTGGTCGTCGCCGCCGAGATCGCAGGACTCCGCACGGAGGGTTCCCGCCTCTTCGCCGCCATCCCCGAACGCTACGAACGGCTGCGTGCCCTCGCCCAGCAGACCGCCGCACGGCCGCGCGTGATGCTCAACACCCCCTACCGCGACACCTGGTTCATGCCGGCGCGCAACAGCTACATGGTGCGGCTCCTCGAAGATGCCGGCGCACGGTACGTCTTCGAGGAGAACACGGCCACGCAGACGCTGCCGATCGACATCGAGCAGGCCTACTACCTCACGAGCAAATCCGATTTCTGGCTCAACGTGAGCGGCTGCAACACGCTCGACGAAGTGCGCCGGCAGAATCCCCGGCTGGCCGACACGCCTCCCGTGCGCGAGGGGCGCGTCTACGACAACAACCGCCGCCGCAACGCGGCGGGCGGCAGCGATTTCTGGGAATCGGGCGTACTGCGTCCCGACCGCGTGCTGGCGGATCTGGTGCACATCTTCCACCCCGAACTCTCCGAAACGGACGAACTGTACTATTACCGGCAGCTGGAATAACGCGGAAGCCGCCCCGCTGCGCCGCATCCGACCGCTCCTTCGGTTTTCCCGCCGAAGACGGCCGCACCGCTCTTTTTCGGCAAATTTTTTGACGGTTCGAAAATAATCAGTATCTTTCGTTTCGTAAGACTCAGTATGTTGCGCCCGATGAAAAACGCCGACCGCCGACCGCTGCCCGTCCGCATCTTCCGTTTCTACTACGACGGATTCCGGGAGATGACGCTCGGACGGACGCTGTGGGCGATTATCCTCATCAAACTCTTCATCCTGTTCGTCGTCCTGCGGCTGCTCTTTTTCCCCGACGTCCTGGGCGGCAAGAGCGCCGAAGAGCGCGGCGAAATCGTGCGCAACGAACTGATAAAGCACGGATTGGAAACGCAAAACTGAAAAGCGTATGGTTTCGGAAATGCTACAAAGCGTGGAGTGGTCGCGGGCGCAGTTCGCCCTGACGGCCATTTACCATTGGCTCTTCGTCCCGCTGACGCTCGGTCTGAGCGTCCTGTGCGCGCTGATGGAGACCCGCTACTACCGCACGGGCGACCCCTTCTGGCGCAGCACGACGAAGTTCTGGATGCGGCTGTTCGGCATCAACTTCGCCATCGGCGTAGCCACGGGACTGATTCTCGAATTCGAGTTCGGCACCAACTGGTCGAACTACTCCAACTTCGTGGGCGACATCTTCGGTGCGCCGCTGGCCATCGAGGGGATCATGGCCTTCTTCCTCGAATCGACCTTCGTGGCGGTGATGTTCTTCGGCTGGGACAAGGTGAGCCGCGGCTTCCACCTCTCGGCCACGTGGCTCACGGCCATCGGCGCCAACCTTTCGGCGCTGTGGATTCTGGTGGCCAACAGCTGGATGCAGTATCCCGTCGGATGTTCGTTCAACATCGCCACGGTGCGCAACGAGATGGATTCGTTCTGGGACGTACTCTTCTCGCCCGTGGCGATCAACAAGTTCTCGCATACGGTCACCTCGTCGTTCCTCCTGGCGGCGATCTTCGTCATGGGCGTGAGCGCGTGGTACCTGCTGCGCGGACGCCACCGCCGCATGGCGCGCAGCAGCATCGCGCTGGCGTCGGTCTTCGGACTGGTCTTCGCCCTCGTGGCGGCCTTTTCGGGCGACCGCTCGGGTGCGATCGTGGCGCGCGTGCAGCCGATGAAGCTGGCGGCCATGGAGGCGCTCTACGACGGCGAGGAGGGGGCGCCGCTGACGGTGGTGGGCCTGCTGCGCCCCGAAGGGCAGCGCACCTGCGACGACAACGCCTTCTACTTCAAGATCGGCATCCCCAAGCTCCTCTCGCTGATGAGTTTCCGCTCGGCCGACGCCTTCGTGCCGGGGATCAACGATCTGGTTTACGGCAACGAGGAGCGGGGCATCCTCTCCACGGCCGAGAAAATGTCGCGCGGACGCCGTGCGATCGACCAGCTGGGCCGCTATCACGAAGCGCGCGAAAAGGGCGACGAAGCCGCGATGCACGAGGTCGAACGGCTTTTCGACGCCTCGACGCCCGAAGGGGCGGCCTTCCTGCGCGACTACTACGCCTACTTCGGCTACGGTTATCTCCGCTCGCCCCAGGAGACGGTGCCCAACGTGCCGCTGGTCTTCTATTCGTTCCGCGTCATGGTCGGTGCAGGCTGTTTCTTCATCCTGCTCTGTGCCGTCGTGTGGTGGCTCAACCGCCGCGACCGGCTCGCAGGCAAACGCTGGCTGCTGCGGGTGATGATCCTGTCGATCCCGCTGGCCTACCTCGCCTCGCAGGCGGGCTGGATCGTCGCCGAAGTGGGACGCCAGCCGTGGACGATCCAGAACCTGCTGCCTGCCTGCGTGTCGGGGTCGCACATCGCCGCCACGCCCGTGGCCGTCACATTCTTCATCTTCCTCGCGCTCTTCACGGTGCTGCTGGCGGCCGAACTGGCCATCATGCTGCGCCAGATCAAGATCGGACCTAACGAATAACGACTATGGACACACTGCTCTTTCTGCAACACTACTGGTGGTTCCTCATCTCCCTGCTGGGGGCGTTGCTGGTCTTCCTGCTCTTCGTACAGGGCGGTCAGGGATTGCTCTACACGATGGGGCGCACCGAAGCCGAACGCGACCTGGTCGTCAACGCGCTCGGCCGCAAATGGGAGTTCACCTTCACGACGCTCGTCACCTTCGGCGGCGCGTTCTTCGCCTCCTTCCCGTTATTCTACTCGACATCGTTCGGCGGCGCATTCTACGTCTGGATGGCCATTCTGCTGGTCTTCGTCGTGCAGGCCGTCTCCTACGAATACCGCCGCAAACCGTCCAACGTACTCGGCCAACGCACCTACGAGGCCTTTCTGGTACTCAACGGCGTGGCGGGGCCGCTGCTGCTGGGCGTCGCCGTGGGCACATTCTTCACCGGCGCGGAGTTCACCGTCAACCGCATGAACATGGCCGCCGTGGGCGGCGACACGGCCATATCGCAATGGGCGACGCCGTGGCACGGTCTCGAAGCGCTGACGGACGCACGCAATCTGCTGCTGGGAGTAGCCGTCTTCGCCCTTTCGCGGGTGCTGGCGCTCCACTTTTTCCTCAACAATCTCGACGACGAGACGCTGCGGCTGCGTGCGCGACGCCTGTCGTGCGGCTATTCGCTGCTCTTTCTGGCCGCGTTCCTCGCCTTCTTCGGGTGGCTGCTCTGCTCCGACGGTCGGGCGATCGACCCTGCCTCCGGCACGGTGAGCATCGAACCTTACAAATACCTGCACAATCTGCTGGCGATGCCGGCTGTCGCTATCGTACTGCTCGCAGGCGTCGCTGCGGTGCTGTGGGGACTTTGGAGCGGCGGGCGCAACGGCAGCCGGCGGGCGATCTGGTTCAGCGGCGCGGGAACGATCCTCACGGTGCTGGCACTGCTGCTGCTGGCGGGCTGGAACGATACCTGCTACTACCCGTCGCTGACGGACATGCAGTCTTCGCTGGCAATCACCAACAGTTCGTCGAGTCTCTTCACACTCAAAGTGATGAGCGTCGTCTCGCTGCTGATCCCCTTCGTCGCGGCCTACATCTGGTATGCGTGGAGGGCGTTGACCCGCCCGATCTCGGAACGCGAGGTCGAGGAGGCGGAACACAAATACTGATCGGGAAGGGAATACCGTTTATTATGGAGATCGTTTCGCCGCGGGAATCGCCGCAGGAGGTCGAACGGTTCACCGTCTATTTCCAAAGCCGACGGGCGAACGTTACCACCCGTGAGGCGAATGGTCGCGCCTCTACGGAATCGAACCGTGACCGCCGGCAGCCGCGCGGGAAGGCCGTCGTTCAGCGACGGCCTTTTCGTTCGCGGACGATGATCTTGCGGCGCCGCACCGACCAGCCGAAATGGCCGATCAGCTCGCCCAGCCGGAAATATTCGCCGTGCGAATAGGCCACCAGCCCCGCTCGTTCCAGATCGAAACGCCCCGTGGCGGAATCAATGTAGCGGTCATCGACCAGCACGTTGACGACCTCCGCCAGAAACATGTCGTGCGACCCGAGCGGCAGGATCTGCCGCACGCGGCACTCGACGACGACGGGCGACTCCTCCAACGCCGGAGCCGCCACGACCGCGCCGCGCAGGGGCGTGAGTCCCGTCTCGCGGAATTTGTCGTAGTCACGACCCGAACGGACGCCGCACCAGTCGACGGCACGCGCCATGGCAGCCGTGGTGAGGTTGATCGTGAACTCGCCCGTGCGCGCGATCAGCGCATGGGAGTGGCGTTCGGGACGCACCGAGACGTAACACATCGGCGGTGCGGTGCAGACCGTCCCCGTCCACGCCACGGTCAGCAGGTTCCAGTTGTCGGGCGCATCGCCGCACCCCACCAGCACGGCCGGCAGCGGATAGATCATCGTGCCGGGTTTCCAACTCTCTTTCATCGTCCGTCGGGCGCCGCATGTGAGCGGCCGCACGGCAAAGATACGCTTTTCAACCGAAACTCGTATCCCGCAGGCGGTGGCACCGCCTGAAAATCCGCCGGAGCGTTTCGGCTGCGATCCCGTTTCGGGTAAGGCATATTCTTTGCGTTCCGGCAGGGAAAACGCCCCGCCGCCCGCCGAAAGGCGTGCCGCTTACCGAACCGATATGAATACGAACGAATTCGCCCGAACCCTGTTGCTCGGCATCAAAAACCTCCTTTCATGGATAGGCATTCCGCGCCACCTGCTCGACAAACTGGACGAGATCCTGTTTCTCGTGTGCATCGTCACGATCGCGTTCGTCGTGGCGGCCGTCGTCCACCTCCTGCTCGTCCGCGCGGCCAGGAAGATCCTCAAACGCAAACACCTCGATTTCTTCGATTCGCTGTTCCGGTACAGCGTCTTCCGCAAATCGACGGCGCTCATTCCGCCCCTGATCGTCTCCGCGCTGCTGCCCTTCGCCTTCGCCACCGACTCCGCGTGGTTCACCGTAAGCGAACGGGTCACGTGGATTTACTTCTTCATCGTGCTGATGATCTCCGTCAACGCGATCCTGAACACCGTGGGCGACACGCTGAAAAACGACGGACAGTTGAAAAACCGTCCGATCAAGGGATTCATCCAGATCTTTCAGGTGATCTTCTCCTGCGTCGTGGTCATCGTCGTCGTCTCGATCCTGATCGACAAGTCGCCGGTCAACCTGATTACGGGGCTGGGCGCCTTCACGGCCGTCCTGATGCTGGTATTCAAGGACCCTATCCTGGGGCTGGTCGCGGGCGTGATGATCTCCGAGAACGACATGCTGCGCATCGGCGACTGGATCGAGATGCCCCAGAACGGCATCAACGGCACCGTGACCGACATCTCGCTGACGGTCATCAAAGTCCAGAATTTCGACAATACGATCGTCACCGTACCTCCGTACTCGCTGGTCTCCGGATCGTTCGTCAACTGGCGGGGCATGAGCGATTCGGGCGGACGCCGCATCATGCGCGAATACGCGCTCAAACTCGACTGCATCAAACCCTGCACGCCCGAATTTCTGGAACGGATGAAGGCTTTCGACGAAGAACTGGCGCAATTCATCGCCGAAAAACAGCGGCAGGCGGCCGAGGGCAAGGTCGCCAACACGGAGAATCCCGACGGACTGGTCAACGGGACGATCGAGACGAATCTCGGTCTGCTGCGGGCCTACATGGCGTTGTACCTGCGCCGGCACCCCTTCGTCAGCCGCGACCTGCTGCTGATGGTCCGGACGCTGCCCGCGACGGAGAACGGACTGCCGGTCCAGATTTACTGCTTCTCCTCCGACAAGAACTGGCCGAGCTACGAATCCATTCAGGCTGAGATTATGGAGCACTTCGTCGCCGTATTACCGGCCTTCGAACTCTACGCATTCCAGCGCACGGGCGCCCGCGACGTCCTCCTCAACGGCATCGCCGCTTCCGGAAAAGCCGACCTGGCGACGATGGAGACCGCTCCCCTGCATACGGACCCTTCGGAAAAGCAGGGAACCTGAGATTCAGCCCGTTCGCGACAGAAAACGGGCGCATCCGAAAAAAGAGGTATATTTCTTGTCCGAAACCGTATATCGAAATCACAGACAGGACATGACACGAATCGCAATCAAGCGGGTCTACGAACCCGCAACGGACACGGACGGACTGCGGGTGCTGGTCGACAAACTCTGGCCGCGCGGCATCCGCAAGGAGGCATTGCACTACGACCTGTGGGCGAAGGAGATCGCGCCCTCCGCTCCCCTCCGGAGATGGTTCCATGCCGACCCGCAAGGCCGTTGGGAAGAGTTCCGCAGACGGTATCTGCACGAACTGGCGGCGTCGCCCGCCGTGAGGGCGTTCGTCGCAAGGATCGAAAAGGAACCGCGCGCGACGCTTCTCTACGCCTCCAAAAATGCGGAGGAGAACCACGCGCGCGTGTTACGGGAGTATCTCGAACGGGAGTCGGGATGACATATCCGTTGCAGGAAAATGCGGACGGAGTCTTTGCGAACAGAATTTTGCGGCCAGAACCGGAGATGCAGGCGATATTCACGGAGATCGGCCTGCGCACCTGCGGGCACGGCTCCTTTCCCCTGCCTGCTGGCTTGCCCTGCCGGCGGCGGCAGGGCAAAAAGTCGCCGGCAACGGCGAACTTTTTATTTGACGCGCAACCGAATTTATTCGGAATTGCGCGTCAAATAAAAAAGTCCGCGAACTTCGTTCACGGACTTTTCGCCTACCGGCTTGCGGAAAGGAGGGGATTCGAACCCCTGAAACCCTTTAGGGGTTTACTCGCTTTCCAGGCGGGCCAGTTCAACCACTCCTGCATCTTTCCGAAAGGTGCCCCAAAAGTACACAATATTTCCCGATTCTGCAAATAGCGGCGCTCTTTTTCCGTTCATCCGCCCTGCGGACGGGCCTTTCAGCGGATAAAACTCGTCACGACCCGCTCTTCCGGTTCGGGACGGCCTTCCGAAGCCAGCAGTCCGGCCCGGAGCATCCGCGCCATGTTGCGGGCCAGCACGCGCATCGTCTGTAACCCTTCGGCGTCCTGCGCCGCCTCGCCCGGCAGCCTCCCGTGGACGCTGTTCCAGTATTGCGACGACACGACGGGCATGTTCGAAATCGTGAAATACTTGTTCAGCCGGTCGAACGTCGCGCTCGCCCCGCCCCGGCGGCATACGGCCACCGCCGCGGCAGGCTTGTAGGCCAGGCGGTCGGAACAGGAGTAGAACAGCCGGTCCAGCAGGGCGCACAGCGACCCGTTCGGCCCGGCATAGTAGACCGGCGAACCGACCACCAGGGCGTCGGCCCCGGCGAGTTTCTCGCGGACCTCGTTGTAAAGCGCGTCATTGAAGACGCAGCGTCCCAGTTCGGCGCACTTTCCGCAGGCGATGCACCCCTGCACGGCCCTGGTTCCGATCGAGACGATCTCCGCCCCGATGCCCTCGGCTTCGAGCGTGCGGGCCACTTCGGAAAGCGCGATGAAGGTGTTCCCCTCGCGGCGGGGACTTCCGTTGATAAGCAGTACTTTCATAATTGCGGGTATTTCATGCAAAAATAACCATTTTTTCCATTTCCCGTACACGTTCCGCGCCGAACCCGAAACCGCACGGCAATTCCGTGGGGCAACAAAAAAGGGGGGATTCCGAAGAATCTCCCTCACTCTCAAACCTAACCGGCGACTACTTGTTTGCCTCGGCCTTCTCGCAGCACGATTTTTCGCAGCAAGCCTTGGTCGAATCGGCCTTCTCGGCACAGCATGCAGCCGTCGAATCGCACTTCTCGGCGCAGTTTGCGCAAGCCGAAGCTTCGGTAGCGGCAGCGGCGGCAGCGCCCTCGGCAGCCTTCTTGTTCGAATTCCCACAGCAGCCTACCATTGCGACGGCAGCCAGGACGATGACAAAAGAGACAATCTTTTTCTTGGCGTTAAACATTTAATTATTAGTTGTTCTGTAACGCCGCAAAGTTAGATATTCGCCCGGGAAAAGCAAAGAAA
>OOAE01001439.1_pt1 | contig 16706 bp, 10 predicted proteins | sample 1671271 | NCBI WGS metagenome assembly OOAE01 (sample SAMN06348139, study PRJEB24527) | human gut metagenome | biome: human gut; feature: ankylosing spondylitis patient; material: feces | host: Homo sapiens | place: China | collected 2015-10 | reverse complement strand
ACACGTCCGCATATTAGTACATATATCTCAGGTTAGTGGCGTTTTTTTGAAAGGTAAATGTCAGTGCAGTTGCACAGATACACTCACAAAATTATTAATACCTTGTTGGTACGGAAGCTGTTTTAAGCAGTGTTGGTAATACATTTCATTATACTGTTTTAATAATCGGTTTTTCGACAGTCTGTTTTATATTAAATAAATAACAAAAATGTTTTTTTAGAGATTAAAAAATTTTTGTCGGGAGGTCGGGGATGGCCTTTGTGCATATTGCCAAATGGAAATGATTTTCCAGATGAAAAAACATTCCGGCTTAGACGGAATACTTTACCGCTTAGATGAAAAAAATGTGGCTTAGATGAAAATTGTCCTGCTCTCAGTGAATTTACAAAAATTTCAAATTGGCGAATATGAAATTTTTGTAGAATAATTTTTGAGCATAAAGTCAATTGCAAAGCCAAATTAGGCGTGATATAATAAGCCTCACAAGGACAAAAACGTTCTTGAATTTAAAATCTTGAGGAGGTATGGATATGATTATAATCCATAATTCAGCTTTGGCAATTGAAAGGTATATCGCCGATTCAGAAAACGAACAGACAAGCAATGAGCTTGCCGATGTAGTTCACGGTGTGGTTGCGGGAACGGAATCCGCCGACATACTTATGCTGATTCTGATGATTTTTCTCATCAGGTACGACGATAAGCGTATTGATCAGATGGCTGACATGACAGATAATGCAGAGGCATTCTTTGTCAGAAAGCCGGATGTACCTCGTGCCGATGACGATAACACTGACGGCTGCGAACACGAAAACACGGTAAATCAGCTTGTCGATGTCATGTGTTCGTACATGAGAACATTCACAAGTCAGAATACTATAATGTCGTGCCTGAGAATACTCCGTTTCTGTGGGGTATCGCAGGTAGAACTCTACCGTGTGTTGATGACTGCCGCCGAAAGAGATTACAGTGAGGTTGTCCGTTATATCACTGAGCAGGAAAGCTTCAAGGACGACACCACTGCGGATTACGGTGAGGATACACTGGAGAACCCTCATTATATAAAGAGAGTTTCCGCTTCTCACGCCGCTGTTATCGCCGGTCTTACCTGTAGCAAGAACGTGCTTGATTATATCACTGATTGCGGTGAGGCTTTCACCCGTGAAAAAGACCCGCTCGTGCTGAAGGATATTATGGGAGCTGTTCGTTATATCACCCGTGATACCGATGACGGAACGTTTGATATAGCCACCTATAATATAATCCCGACACCTTATACGGCGGATACAAACAGTATCAGGTATGCCGAGATGGCGATGACGGCAATATACAACATTGCAGGCTATTATGGCATCGACACAAAAATGTTCCTGCTGAGAAACACCGACTTTTTCTCATACGATAATGATTACAGAAACGTCCGTGACGGAAAGATAATCGTTGCACATGACAATTATGCGGCAAGCGACAGTGCGATGCTGAAAGCTATGTGCCTTGAGAGAATGAATCTCCCTCTGAACGATCTTTCATCAATACTGAAGCTGAGCGATCCGTATAAGTATGTAAATGTATACGCAAGAAACGCAGAGCCGTACTCGGTAATCGTATTGTCGGATTGTAATGCACTTCCTTGCAATATGATGCCCGTAAACAGATCAGCCTTCGGCGGTATAAAGATGCTTGATTACATTGCATTCCTGAAGGTGCTTGCGGATGCGGCAAAGGTAAGGCTGTGCCTTGTCCTTGATATGCCGTACTCTCAGTTCAGTGAGAAAATAGAGGAAGAACTGAGCGATTATTACCTGATAAAGTATAACAACGATGCGGAGTTGACTTTCGGAGGTGCGATATGAAATCAAAACCGATAGAAACATCTGAAGCGCTTGACAAGGCGCTTGAAGAAATCAAGAAGTGCGAGGAAAAAGAGCAGATGAACGATGAGATGAATGATAAGATGAGCGATGAGATGAATAACGAGGTGAATAATATGGATGAAATGAACGAACAGGAGCTGAATGATTTCTTCGGTGATGATACCGACAGCTTCACCGATACGCAGACAGGAGAGTTCAAGCCTGACAGAAGATTCTGCGAAGTTGCGGAAAGCAGTCTTTCGAATAGCGGCGGAAAAGCATCGGCTATGGCGAGCATCACATCCGCAGAATTATACGGAGAACGTATGTCGGCTGAAGGATTACAGCTTTTGATTACGGCGTACCAACTGGGTATAGCGGACAGCTTGTCGGCCGGAATGACAGCTGAAACAGTGGCAGGACATATAGCCTGCATGCCCGATGATATGATGTTCCGCTCGGATGACGCAGAGGACTCTGTAATCGCTATGATCAAGGCAGGACAGCCTGTGATAGCGGCGGCAATAACAAAGAGAATATGCGCAGTGGAGAGCAGGTCGATTATGCTTATTGCAAATGACGATAAAACGCAGAATTATCCTATAGAGATGTTTGCTGTCACAGCCGAAAACAAGGACAGCTATTTCGGCGAATACATAAGAACCGCTCCTTTACGCAGACTTGTAAGACTTTTTAGCCGAATCATAAAAATCAAGGCATGGGATTATTTTGACATTATTACCGATTTCGGCAAGAATAAACGCTACTTCATGCCGCTTATGTACTGTATGTATGTCGGATATTTAAGAAGCGGAAACCCGGATGAAATGACTGCTTACTACAGAAGATGCAGTGTGTCGTCGGTACTGCTCAGCGATGATGAAATTATTGAGAGCGTGGTATCCTTGCTCGGCGAAAACGCAAGGTATGCAAGGGACGAGGGTAGTTTTGCATCATTCGTTGATTTCTATCACAGCAGGGATAATTCTCCGGATACAGACTTTTTAAGTTTTATCGGACAAGCAGACGGTTTCAGCTATGCTAACGCCGATAATCACGACTTTTTCGGCAGACTGTGCGACGTAAGCGACTGATAGCCGACAGTCTGTCGGATCTCTGAAGCCGAAAACGTAACCGTCCGACCGGCAGAGCATTTTGCCGTTGCCCGATGCTCTGCGGTCAGAGGTTACGGATGATGAATATTTTCCATTGACGGAGGCGACTATATGTTTCTGAAAGATAGCTTTCCCTCGCTGAGAGATGCACACATAAACTTTGGCAAGGCTGAGTTTGACAGCCTTGCGAAAGAACTTGAGAGCAGGGAGCGTTTTAAAAATGTAAGCTGTTATGCGAACAATATCCGCTGTAATGTAAGAAGCTTTGAACAGACGTATAAGCGTGTAAACCATATCCTTATAAGCGGTTATGATATGATTGATATGCTGGCGTCTGTGACGGTTATTTCAAAGGCACTGTCGGACAATTTTGATATTCCGCTTACACGAAGGATAGAAAATGCAGAGAATGAAGACTATGTTATTCCTGAATCTGTCTTTTTTGGTCTGAACGGTTTTTCAAAGTCTGAAAACGAAGCCGGCGGTGTGTCGGATGATGAATACGATAAGTATTTCGGCGATGAAGACGATGAAGCTGAAGAATACGAAGAAGCCGAAGAATATTACGATGATGGGTTCGATGACAAATACGGCTTTGAGGATTTTGAATGTTGTCTGCCGGAATATGAGCTGTATGAAAAGCCGGACTGCGAAGAAGTCCGTCAGGCGGATGACGAAGCGGATGACGAAGCAGATGACGAAGCAGATGACGAAGCAGATATTCACTGTGATGAAAAACTGCCGATTGATATAATGTATTTCGTAATGATGGCCGAAAATGCTTCTTCGGTGAAGAAGAACGTAGACATAATCGATCGGTATGGCAAAAGAATAATATTTGTGCTGGTAAAGAAGGATCCGGAGCATATGCGGCAGGATAATATGCAGGCCGATAATTGCAAAGTGACAGCAGAATCTATGTTCTTTGACCATATAGACATTCCTGCCGACAGCACAGAGTATCTGGCAGATGTGATAGAGAAGCAGTTTGAGGAAAACCGTCTTTCGTATGCTTCGGTAAAGCCATACATAGAAAAGTTTGCCGCCGCTGAAAACGTTTATGATGAATACACCGCATACAAAGCGGCAAGATATGTAATATCAAAGCATTACGAAAATTCGCCGCCGACGGACTGCACGCTTAAAGCGGAGGATTTTCCGAATCTGATAATATACGATAAAACGAATCTTCCGTACTGTGCATCCGCACAGAAATTAATCGGCGTGAAAAAGCAGCTTGATACAGTGCGCCGTCAGGTAAGATGTATGAAGTACGACAAGATGCGTATGAACAAGATAAGGTTTTCGCCTGTCGGTACTGCGTACAATATGGCTTTTACAGGACCTCCGGGAACGGCCAAGACCACAGTTGCAAGAATGTTTGCGGATATGCTTGCAAAAGAGGGCTTTATTTCGGCAGGCAATTTTACCGAGTGCAGAAAATCGGATATAGTAGGCGGATATGTCGGGCATACCGCACGCAAATGCGATAGTCTGTTCAGCGACCTTGCGGAAAAGGGCGGAGGGGTGCTGTTGTTTGATGAAATATATACCCTGTCGGAAAAGGACGCACAGTCGCAGTTTGATATAGAGGCTATCAACTGTATAGTTCAGAATATCGAGAATTATCGCTCATCGGTATACTGCATATTTGCGGGATATGAGGACAAGATGGAGGCGTTCTTTGAGTCAAATCCGGGCATGGCATCAAGAATAGGTATCAGGGTAAAATTTGACGGATATGACAACTCAACGCTTTGCGATATATTCGGCAGTTTTCTGGAACAGGAAAAATACGTCCTCAGCGAAAACTGCGATGATATTTTATACGATTGCTTTGATGAAATGAGAAACCGACAGGGATGTAATTTCGGAAACGCAAGAGAGGCGAGAAATCTCTTTGACAATGTGAAGCGTGTTATGGCCGAAAGAGTAGATACGAATGCGGCTCTTGAGGATGATTTTACTTTTGTGTTTCGCAGTGATGTAAAAAAGGCTATAGATATGTCGATAGAAGCGTTATGTACTGCGGCACTTCACAGTGACAGCGACGGTAATGATGAAAAGGACATTCAGCCCGAAGAAAATCTGCACCGATGCGGTTTTATACTGTAAATAAATGCAGAAAATCCCCCGAAGCGAGCGGTTGAACGCTTGCCCCGGGGGACTTTATATTATGAGGTTATCTGCAAATGCAAAGGTCGGATTATTCGATTGCAATCACGTTGTTGCCTTCGACCTGAGGTGCGGCTTTCGGAACAGATACCTTCAGTATACCGTCCTCAAACTTTGCGTTTACGTCCTTTGCCTGTACGCCGTCGCCTACATAGAAACTCCTGCTGCACTGACCCTCGTAACGCTCACGTCTGATATACTTGCCGTCCTTCTTCTCCTTTTCGTCCTTTACAAGACCCTTGGAGGCACTGATGGTAAGATAGCCGTTGTCGAGCTTCAGCGATACATCTTCTTTCTTAAAGCCCGGCAGGTCAATGTCAAGCTCGTAACTGTTTTCGGTTTCACGGACATCGGTCTTCATCACGTTCTTTGCGTTCTTGCCGTAAAGGGGATCGTTCTTGCCGAACATTGACGGCATCATAAAATCATCGTCGAAGAAATTGTCAAATAAGTTTTCGTTGAAAATTGCGGGTAACATAAGTCATTTCTCCTTCCGTATATCGGACGGTCGGTTATTATCCGACCGTGTAACTGCTATGTGTGTGCCTGCTGTCGTTTATTCGATAGCGATAACATTATCCGTTTCGACCTGAGGTGCGGCTTTCGGAACAGATACCTTTAAGATACCGTCCTCAAACTTTGCGCCAACGTCCTTAGCCTGTACGCCCTCGCCTACATAGAAGCTTCTGCTGCACTGACCCTCGTAACGCTCACGTCTGATGTACTTGCCGTCCTTCTTCTCCTTTTCGTCCTTTTCAAGACCTTTGGAGGCGCTGATGGTAAGATAGCCGCTGTCGAGCTTCAGCGATACATCTTCTTTCTTAAAGCCCGGCAGGTCAATATCAAGCTCGTAGCTGTTGTCTGTTTCACGGACATCGGTCTTCATCACGTTCTTTGCGTGCTTGCCGTAAAGGGGATCGTTCTTGCCGAACATTGACGGCATCATAAAATCATCGTCGAAGAAATTGTCAAATAAGTTTTCGTTGAAAATTGCGGGTAACATATGTCATTCCTCCATTCATTACTAAGCGGTCTGTGCTTTTAAACGCAGTGCCGATCATTTGCTGCCCTGTACCTTCAGGAGATCCTCTCTCTTTCTTTGTACAACTACATTATAGCACGATTTTTAGCACTGTCAATAGGAGAGTGCTAAATTTCACAAAATCTTCTTAAAAGTATAACAATTTTGACATTTACGGGCGGAAATACGAAAAATAAGTGCGTGAATGTGGGGGATATTAATATTGAAATGCGAAAAAGCCCTCCCTTAAGCACGTTGCGCTTAGGGGAGGGGTTTTAGCTTTTAGTGTGGGGCGAGGCGGTGGATGTACTTTTGAGAGGGTTGTGGGAATGGAAATGTTCGGTGCAACGGGAGGGGCAAGCCCGCTCCCCTACGAAAAGCGAGAGGGGTAGTGCGGATGCGAAACAAACAGTGCTTTAAAAAGAAGTGAGTGAGGTGGTGCTTTTCGAGGGATAGTGCGTTTTTTGAAGAGTCAATGTTAGAGCAGTTGCACAGATGCACTCACGAAAATATTAACACCTTGTCGGTTAGTATAATGTTTTAAGCGGTGATGGCGATATGTTTAACGGTGCGGATTCAATAATCGGTTTTTTACAGAATGATTATGTTAATTTTGTTGCATAAGTCTTGACGGCTCGTGATAATCGGGGTCATTGATAAGATGAGAATTTATGGTGGAGTTGTTTATGATACAGCCTTTGTTCATAAAGCCTATATCGAGCGAGTAAATGCCTGAGGATGAACTTGATTTTATATCGCTGTTCTTTATAAGCAGAGAGCCTTTTCCTTCTGCGCTTCCTATGCCTGCGACAGCGTCGCCTTCAACGTGCACGGTGATGTCCGAGTCGGATATGACGGTGTCGCACGCTGTTTTGCGGCAGCCTACGGCCGAGCCGCACGGCGCCTTGAGCAACAGATCAAGGGTGGAGTTTTTGATATTTATCCTTGACGGAGTGCTGCCGTCAAGCGCCGCCAGCGAACCTATACAGCCTGCACGTTCTCCGAGCGAGCGGATAAGGAACGTTGTGCCGTCTGCTTTTATATCGGTATATCCGCAAAGAGAGCCGACAGCGAGTGCGTTATTGCCCGAACAGCTTATATCTATCGTAGCGTTGCCGGTTTCTATGCCGCAGCTTCCGTCACAGGAGCCTGCACCGATACAATCCTTGCCGGTGGAGGACATTTTGATATTGCCGCTGAGCAGCTTTATGGGCGTTTCACAGGGGGAAACACCGCCGCCGATACATATGCCGTGGTCGCCGTTTGCCTGCAGTTCAACATTGCCGTTAATATCTATCGTAATCTCACCGAAGGTATCGTTATAGCTGCTACCGATACAGCAACCGTCATTACGGTAGGAGTCAATGTAGAGATTGCCGTTGCCGGTTATAAGCAGTTTTGATGAGCCGGGAACGGATATTCCGTCATAGCTGAGCAAATCGGTCCCTTTTATTTCGAGCGTGGTGTCGGAATTTTCACCAAGACGTATGCACTGGCGCAGAGCGCCTTTTATATTGGCGTTTTCGAGTATTATGTGTGACTTTGAGTCGTCTGCGGTCTTGATAACAAACGACATAACATCACAGCCGTTTGCGTAAAGATGTGCTACGGCGTTTTCGACTATAACTCCTGTGTATCTGTCTGAAAGCATTTTTTCTATGTCGAGATGCTCCTCGCAACCGTCGTGGACGATGTAATCACGAGCCTTTTTTATTTCGGGGCGGCACATATTGAGCATACGCATCTGCTCGGCAACAGCGTCGGGTATATCGGGAACGATTTCCTTCTGCGGCTTTGCGGTATAGAAGCCCTGAATGTAATCTACACCTCTGCGGATGGTGACGCTCATTTCGTCATAGGTTTCGACACCCTCCGCAAGCACCTTTATATTGTTCAGCCTTGCAAAATCAATGATGCCTGTGAGGAAGTGCTGTTTCTTTACGTTTGTGTTGATGTCGGCTATGAGGGAGCGGTCTACTTTTATGACATCGGGCTGAAGGCTCAGCACAGCGGCAGTGTTGGAGTATCCGCTTCCGTAATCGTCGATGGCTATCATACAGCCCTTCGACTTGAAAAGATGACGCAGGCTTGCTATCTTGTCGCCTGTAAGGTCTGCCTGCTCGGTAAACTCGATAACAAGCTGTGGCATGATATTTCCGTATTTTTCGCAGAGCCTGTTGAAATCGTACTCCGTAATCATACTATCGGGTATTGAGTTTATGAATATCTTCTTTTCGCCGAAACGGGCACGGTTTGCGGAGATTATCTCCAGAACGTTTTCGAATGTGAGCCGTTCGATATCATAAAGCCTGCCGTGTTCTCTTGCTATCCTGAGTATCTCGAGAGGTGACGAATTTTTTGGCCGCATAAGTGCCTCATAAGCGTAAACGGAGCCGTCAACGGTAGACACTATCGGCTGGAAGCAGTAGCTGAAATCGTTTTCGTCGATAAGTCCTGTCAGGAGCTTTGAATCCGAATAGCTGTTGCATTCGGCTACATATTCTTCTGCTGAGAACTCTCTTTTTATACTGCCGAGTGCCTTTGCTCTGAAAAGGGCGAAATCAGCATAGTTTATCATCATATCTATAGTAGCCGCCTGCGAGGGATACCAGCAGTAGCCTGCGGTTATCGTATATGCTTCGCTCCGAGTTTCGATGGTTTCGCCGAATTCATCGGTCAGCTTGCAACGTGAAACAGCATCGTACATCTTTTTCATAATGTCGGATATTTCAGACTTTGTCATCTGTCTGAAAAAAACAAGAAAATCCTTATAGCTTTTTACGCCGATTATAACGTTATCGGAAGCAAAGCGTTTAATCGCATTTGCCGCAGTTGCAACGCACAGTGCGGTTTTATCGTAGTTCAGCTCGCTGTCTACACGCTCTATGCCGTTGATGTGTATCGCCGCCATACAGCACTGTGCAGTACCGCTGATCTCTGAGAGCATACTGCGTACACGTTTTATGAAGTAGTCACGGGTATACATACCTGTGAGCATATCATATTCCTTAGCGTTATCCTTGTGTGAACGAGCCTCCATTATCTGTGTTACGTCCTGCACGAAGCCGAGCATATAATCCGTGTCATATACGATTTTGATTTTTATATAGCTTGTTTCGCCGCCGGCGGTATACATATATATGTTCTTGTAGCCTTCTATCTGATTTTCGTTAAGGCTGTCAAGCAGTGCGTAGAAGCTGTCCTTGCTCATATTATCGCCTTCTATATGGAGCATAGAGGCAACGTTTTTATCGTAATACGCCTTATTCGAATCGTGCGGCAGCTTGAAAACACCTATAGTGGGGAAGTTGTCGAGAAATATATTCCAGTCGTGTCGGCTGTTTCCGTCTTTATCAAAAAAGCTCATATAAAGTCCTCCGAATTACACAGATTACCAAATTCATTATACAAGTTTTTACCACAAAAGTCAATCTGGTTTAAACAAAATGCACAAAATAGACAAATTATTTGGTCGATTTTGTACATTTTGAGAAAAGCAAAGCTGTGCGGGTGTTACAGCGGTTTTGTTTTTTGACAGTAAAAATCTCAGCTTGTTGAAAAAGTCTATTTTTATAAAAATAGAGGAAATTCTCTATCCCTATAAGAACGCTTTGTGGGCTTTGCGTCCTGCAAAGCCTTTGGGCGTTCTATCTCGGCATCCTTGCCGAAACCCCAAACCCCTTCCCCTCGGTGAAGGGCTGTGTATGCTTGGTTGGCTTTGCATCGTGCAAAGCCCTTGTGCATACACGCCCGGCATCCGTGCCGGGGCTGAATGTGGGGCTACCGCCCCTAGACCCTGTCGGGGGCTACGCCCCTGCGACCCCTTTTTTATCAACGATAGAGGTTTTTCGACAGACTGAAATAATAACATTATTTCTGCTTTTTGTCATCCGTGTTTTTGCTGTCGGAATTTTTGTTCTTGACGAAGATTTTCTTTATATCTTTAAACTCGTGCTTTTCCTTTTCCTTTTTCATATAAGGGGGGTGAGGGAAGTAGACCGGCTCGTTTGTTTCGTCATCTATATGGTCGATGTCACGGTACACGTTTGAGTCGGAGGGAAGGTCTTTCTTTTCGAGTCGTTTTTTGACCCTGTTCTTTGTGAAGCTGTATACAACGGCGAACAGGGGTATACCGATGATAAGACCGACAAAGCCGAACAAGCCCTGACCGACAAGCATACCGAATATAACCCAGAAGCTCGAAAGTCCGGTCGAGTCGCCGATAATCTTCGGGGCGAGGACGTTACCGTCAATGTTCTGGATGATAACGACCATAATGGTGAAATAGATGCACTGGATCGGGTCAACGAGGACGAGCAGCAGCATACACGGGATATATCCTATAAACGGTCCGAAATAGGGAATGATGCAGAATATACCCATAACAACACCGCAGAGTACAGCATAGGGCATATTGAAGATGCTCATAAGCAGTACATAGACCATACCGATAATAAAGCTGTCGAGTATCTTTCCTGTGATAAACTGACCGAAGGACTTATTTACCTCACGGGTGCTGTTGATAATCTTTGTAGCGACCTTAGGCTTGAACAGGCAGTAGAGGATTTTTTTGAACTGAGCGGCGAAAAGCTCCTTACTGTTGAGGAAGTAGATGGCGATAACGAAGCCGAGCAGGAGGTTCATGAACACGCTGATTATGTTCATGACGTTGGACGAAATCAGATTCCATATATTGTTCATCTGAGGGAGAAGCTCGGTTGACAGCCAGTTGTTGAGCATATCGGAAATGCCGCCGGTGAACTGGAGGACATAAGCCTCTACCTCGGGGTAGTTTCTGAGGGTCTGCGATACCCAGTCGCTGACCTGTGTGACATAGGTAGGCATATTGTTTACGAGCATAGTGATAGTGTCGATAAGCTGAGGGAGAAGTACCCAGATTATACCTGTGAGTATAAGCAGGGCAAGAATCATAGTTATAGCCACGCTCATAACTCTTGCGACCTTACGGACGGGGAAGGTCTTGGGCGGCGGCTCTTCGCCGGGGTGTTCACGCTCGAACTTTTCACGCTTTTTGTCCTGTATTGTATAGAACAATCTGCGCAGGCACGGCTTTTCGATGAAAGTCGCTATCGGGCAGAGAATATATGCTATAACAAAGCCGTATAGGACGGGGGTCAGTATCGACAGGAACGAGAAGACGCTGTCGAGTATTTCTTTAATCTGTGACAGACCGAGGAAGAACACGATAGCGGCGGCGATAACGAGGAATGCGGTCACTCCCCAGTAGAGATATTTTTTATCCCATTTGAAGTTCATTACATCACACCTTTATATTGATATGGAAGTTACTGCTTTTATTATAGAATTATCGGCGGAAGTTGTCAAGGGTATACAGGGAGGAAATGAATGTTCGATGATGAATAACGGGAAATTGAGGGGTGAGGTTGTGGAAGGGTTGGTGTGGGGTGAAGGGAATTGAAATTGATAGGAGTGCTAACATAAAAGCTTCTAAGTATTCACAATCCCCTCCGTCACGGCTCGGAATAGTTTCAGAATTGTAAAAGCAGGACTATCTGAATACTGTACAGCAAGCGAAAAAACTCTACAGCCGTGCCACCTCCCCTTTTTCGAGGGGAGGCAAGGGTGTTGGTGCAAAGCAAGTGGATAGTGCGGTTTTTAAAAGGGTTAGTAAAGCAGTATCACCTTTAGCTCCCTTGTGTAAAGGTGAGCTTCTGTTGCAGTGCGAAGCACCGCCAACTATTGAGGGATTGTTAACGGAGGTGTCTGAGAAACAGAAAGGGTGCGGTAGAAAAGCTATCCCTCCGGTAGTCGCCCGAATTTTTTCGGGCGACAGCACCTCACCTTTGACAAGGGACGGGCATGGATGCCCGAAGTTGAACGCCCAGAGTTTCGCAAGGATGCGAAACCAACAGAGCGTTCATATGGCAAGAATGTGGTGCGAGGCAAGGGATGTGCTTTTGAGAAGGTTGTGGGGATTGAAAGGTTGGTGGGCGATCCCTCAGTCTTGCGACAGATAGGGCTGAGCGAATATTAACGTTTATGAAATCGCAGAATGTTGCGATTTATAATAAGAAATAGCCTTGTCGCAATCCAGCTCCCTTTGGCAAGGGAGCCAAGAATGTGGTGCTAAGCGTGGGATAGTGCGGGTTTGGAAGGGTTGGTGAGAGGCGAGGGGCGGTTGTGATTTTGCAACGGTTGTGGGAATGGAAAGGGTCGGTGTAATGAGAGAAGCAAGAAAGGCAAGGACTTTGTGCGGAGCGAGGGATTGTTATCCTTTTGCAATGGTTGTGGGGATGGAAAGGGTCGATGCAACGGGAGGGGCAAGCAAGGCAAGGATGCCTTAGCGTGTGTGCCCAAGGGCTTTGCAAGGACGCAAAGCCAACTAAGCACACACAGACGCTCACCCTACGAAAAGTGGGTGGGATAGTGCGGTTTTGGAAGGGTTGGTGCAAGCGAGGGATAGTGGTGAGGCAATCCCTCCGGTAGTCGCCCGAATTTTTTCGGGCGACAGCACCTCACCTTTGACAAGGGAGGCATAGATGTGGTGCTGAGCGAAGGGTGATGTAGCAATCCCTCCGTCTTGACGGCAAAAAGTTTGGTGAATAAAAAAGGCGGATGTATCGCAAGCAAAACGCAACAAAGCGACAGTTTGTGCCTTGCCGTCAATCCACCTCCCTTTGACAAGGGAGGCAAGGGTGTTGGCGATTTTCGAGGGATAGTGCGGTTTTTTAAAGTTCACCGTCAGTGTAGTTGTACCGTATACTCACGAAAATATTAATGCCTTGTCAGCATGGAAAGTGATTTCAGCGGTGTTGGCGATATATTTCACAGTACAATTTAATGATAAATCGGATTATATAAACTGAAAGCAGCAACGGTACGGTGATTAGTAGCGTTGCTGCTGTTTGTTATTACTGCTGTGCTTCAAGGTCTGCTTTCAGCTTGTCGGAATATTCACGGATGACCTTGCGGTCCGACTCGTTTACAATCTTATAAGTTGTCCTTGAATAGAAATGGCTGTCGGTATCCCATATAACAGGAACGATGCCAAGCTCGGTCAGCTTTCCGAGTACAATCGACAGGCACTCGGAGGAATCGGTGTGAGTTGCGTCCTTTGCCATATTGCTTGCGGGATAGGTCGATGTCGTTTCTCCCATAAATACGGGAATGTCATTATCCAGAAAAGCCTTTTTCAGCTCGGCACACTGGCTGTCGATATATTTAAGCCATTCCTCGCCGCCTATTTTATTCGACCAGTACATAGAGTTGTCGACATAGTGGACAGACACCATAAGCCTGTCGTTTACCATATCCTCAGGCATTTGAAATCTCGAAGAAGTCGTTTTATCTATGTTTGTCCAGTAGCCCGAAACGATAAGCACACGCTGTGCGTTATATCCGCCTGTGCCTCTTACCGCATCGACAAATGCCTGATTGAGCGTGTTGGTCATCTTGTAAGCATTGGTTTCGGACTGTTCCTTGAGATTACCGCTTGAATCAAACTGATTGCCGCCGAGATATTCGTTATAGCCCTCGAAAACGAGTGTGTAGGGATAATCCGCAAAATACTCGGCTATCTGCGTCCACAGATGAGTGAATATCTCCTTGCACTTGTCAAGGTCGTTTCTTCTTATGATAAATTCATCGAAGTGGTGGATATTTATAACGGAATATACGCCTGCCTTTTCGCAGTAATCAACAATCTCCTTAACTCTTTTAAGGTATTCCTTGTTTATCGTATATGTATTGTCATTTTCCATCATGTTGCCCCAGAACACAGGAATACGAACTGTGTTGAAACCTTCCGCCTTCATACCGTCTATTATTTCCTGCGTGGTAACATCCGCTCCCCAGCAGGTTTCATAATCCTGCGGTTCGTTTCCGCCGACAACGGGGATCCATTCATACGTTATCTTTTCGCAATCGGTCGCTTCGTATGCTTCCATCGTGTTGCCGAGACTTATGCCAAGCCCCATTTTTTCAGCCATTTCGGTTGCTGTGATTATCTCATAGCGTGATGAAGTATCACTGCTTTCGTTATCCGAAATACCGCTCTGCGCGTCCGACACCGGCTGACTTTCCGTTCCCGATGTGACATTTCCGGCACAGCCTGTCAGCAAAAGTGCCGTTACCGTAAGTATTGCCGTTAATCTCTTCTTCATAAGAATACCTCTTTAGCAAAAAGAGCCGTTACATAAATCTATGCAACGGCTCCCGAGTGTTTATGGTTTATTTTGCGTAATCTATAGCTCTGCTTTCTCTTATCAGATGTACTTTTATCTGACCGGGATATTCCATCTCGTTCTCGATACGCTGAGAAATTTCTCTTGCAAGAACTATCATCTTATCATCGTCAACCTGTTCGGGCTTTATCATGATTCTTACTTCACGGCCTGCCTGAATAGCGAATGACTTTTCAACACCGTTGTAAGAGCTGCATATCTCTTCGAGCTTCTGCAGACGCTTGATGTAGTTTTCGTAGTTTTCGCTTCTTGCGGCGGGACGTGCGGCGCTTATTGCGTCGGCTGCCTGTACAAGAGCGGCAATAACAGAGTGTATCTCAACATCGCCGTGGTGAGCCTCGATAGCGTGGATGACTTCTGGGCTTTCCTTATACTTACGGCAGACATCGACACCTATCTGAACGTGTGAGCCTTCAATCTCGTGGTTAAGAGCCTTGCCTATATCGTGCAGAAGACCTGCTCTTCTTGCAAGAGTTGCGTCAACGCCAAGCTCGCTTGCCATAATTCCTGCAAGGTGAGCGACCTCTATTGAGTGGTTAAGTACGTTCTGACGGTAAGAGGTACGGTAGTAAAGGCGGCCGATGAGCCTTACAAGCTCGTGGTGCAGGCCGTTGACGTTGGTTTCCATAACGGCACGCTCGCCCTCCTGCTTGATTTTAAGCTCGACCTCACGTCTTGCCTTTTCTACTGTTTCTTCAATTCTCGTGGGATGGATACGTCCGTCCTGAATGAGTTTTTCAAGCGCTATTCTTGCTATCTCACGTCTTACATGGTCATGGCAGGAAAGCGTTATAGCCTCTGGGGTATCGTCAATGATAAGGTCAACGCCTGTGAGCTGTTCAAGCGCACGGATGTTTCTGCCCTCACGGCCGATTATTCTGCCCTTCATTTCGTCATTGGGCAGAGGCACTACGGATACTGCCACCTCTGATACGGTATCGGCGGCAAGTCTTGAAATAGCAAGGGAGATATACTGTCTTGCCTTTTCGTCGCATTCGTCCTTAAGACGCTGTTCGTAAGCTGTAATCTTGACTGCCTTTTCGTGCGAAAGCTCGCTGTCAAGCATACTAAGCAGGTGTTCCTTCGCCTGATCTAAAGTAAAGCCGGATATTTTTTCGAGAATATCCATCTGGCTTTTCTTGATGGATTCGGCTTCAGCCAGCTTTTCTTCAGCCTTCTTGTTCTTGTTCTGGAGCTGTTCTTCAAGACGCTCGATCTTATCGTTCTTCTTGTCGAGGTTCTCCTCTTTCTGCTGAAGTCTTCTTTCAGAGCGTGTTACCTCTGCTCTGCGTTCCTTGAGTTCTCTTTCGGTTTCGCTTTTGAGTTTCTGAATTTCTTTTTCGTTGTTTTCTTTGAGTTTAAAGATCTCGTCTTTAGCCTCAACCAGTGCGGTTTTCTTTGTTGCCTGAGCTTTTTCGTTAGCCTCGGATACTATCCTGCTTGCTTCCTTCTCGGCAGATTCTATCTGCGCTTCTGCCGTCTTTTTTCTATGCTCGATACCCATTTTGTACATAACAAAACCGAATATCGCCGCTCCGACTACGAATGCCGCCGCACAGAGTGTAACTGCAAGCCACACTTCCATGGGTTAGCGTTCCTCCTTTTCTGAATTGCCGTGTCACGCCGCCGCAAAACTGCATAAGCGCCTGCACGGCTGATTTTACATTTCAACATTTAATTGTATATATGTAAAATAAGCGGATCGCCCTGTCTTTTGTTGGTAAAAATTTACAAGACAGCTGACTTTCCTGAGTTATAATAGATATTTACTCGATATTAATTTTACGGCATTTTCAACAAATTGTCAAGGGCTTTTTATAAAAAAACACTAAATTATTTTGGAAAATAGTGAAAATCTATTGACAACATTTTACCGCTATGATATAATAATCAAACTGTGAAATCGCTATTACCGTTATGCAATGCGGTTTTACAACACATTTTAATAAGCCGATGTGATGGAATTGGCAGACGTGACGGACTCAAAATCCGTTGGTAGCAATACCGTGCGGGTTCGACCCCCGCCATCGGCACCAAAAAGTGTAACCCCACTCAATGAGTGGGGTTACACTTTTTATGTGTTGGTGGGTGGGAGAACCCGCAACTTGCGGGTAAGGCACGGATGCCTTATAAAATGAACGCCCAAAGTTTTAAGCATGGATGCTTAAAGGCAGCCGCACTTAGTTGTTATGCAAGGATGCATAAAGACAGCCACACAGAGCCGTTGCACGATGCAACGGCACAAATGGCTGTCATTGCACAGATGCAACGGCACAAATGGCTGTCATTGCACAGATGCAACGGCACAAATGGCTGT
>OOAE01001433.1_pt1 | contig 16761 bp, 11 predicted proteins | sample 1671271 | NCBI WGS metagenome assembly OOAE01 (sample SAMN06348139, study PRJEB24527) | human gut metagenome | biome: human gut; feature: ankylosing spondylitis patient; material: feces | host: Homo sapiens | place: China | collected 2015-10 | reverse complement strand
CAGCGGTTTTCTTTTGTTCTATACTGAATTTATCACTCCATTTTCCGGATGAACCTTCTTTAAGCTCGATTTGTGCCTCGGGTATCAGCAGTGAGTTCAGTTCATTTACAAACGAGGGATAGAGCGAGAGGAAGATTTTGTCGAACTGCGAGAAGAAGTTCTGGCTCTCCTCTGTGCCTCGCTTTGAAGATGAGAGAATGCTCAGCAGTTCGTTCTGCTGATTGGCTTTAATTTTACGTATTACCAGTTTGCGCTGACTGTCCAACCGCTCAATATACTGATAGCAGAGCATGATAAAGGCATTAGCCATCAACTCTCGCTTTGTGTTGGTGTTTTCAAGCTCATCATTTGAGTTCCGAAGCGCTTTGTTTGAGTCCTTAAGCTCGTTGTTTGAGTCCTTAAGTTCGTTGTTAGAGTCTTTAAGTGCTTTGTTGGAGTCTTTAAGCTCGTTGTTAAAGTTCTTAAGTTCATTGTTATTGTACTTAAGTTCATTGTTGTTGTATTTCAGCTCATCATTGGAGTTCTGAAGCGCTTTGTTGGAGTTCATTAGCTCATCGTTAGAGTCTTGAAGTGCTTTGTTTGAACTCATTAGCTCATCGTTAGAGTCCTGAAGCGCTTTGTTTGAACTCGTCAGTTCGTCGTTAGAGTCTTGAAGTGCTTTGTTTGAACTCGTCAGTTCGTCGTTAGAGTCTTGAAGCGCTTTGTTTGAGCCTTTAAGTTCATCATTAGAGTCCTGAAGTGCTTTGTTTGAGCTCGTCAGTTCATCGTTTGAGTCTTGAAGAGCTTTGTTGTCCTTTAGCTGTTGTTTGTTGGTAGCGCTCAACTCTTCAGTCAAGGCTTTCAGTTCCTTCTCCGACAGTTTCAACAAATCTTTTTTCCGGTTGACGTACACTACTACTGCTGCAATGACAACCAACAGCATAAGTATACATATTATCGTCACGTTTTTCCAGATGGCTTCCTTTTGGAGCTTTTCATTGTAAGCTGACAATATTACATGCAGGTTGGCGTATAGCTCCACACGTTGCAGATGACTATTATAGTCATGTGCGTCTTTCAATGTTTGATTGATATATTTCCGGGCTTTGTCAAGATCATTTTTGTTTTTATAAAGCGATAGAGCAACATCCTGCAATGCCAGACTCTCATTGTTTGACGACATTACATCGCTAATAGCAGCAAGCAGCAGATAACGCCTCTGCTGCTCCCACAGTTTATTGTTGCCGTAAGCCTTTGACAGAGCGTATGCCGCCCTGCCGTACATGCAGTTTTCGGGTCCGAACATTTGCATTGCCTTATTCAATGAAGCACTAATCTCATTGATACTCCTGCCTGAGAAAAAGAGATTTATACCTTTCATATAATAATACATTGCACTATTCTTCGGACAGTAGTATAGTGCCTTGCCAATATATTCCTTGAACAGTTCGTTATAATGTTGGCTGAACTCCATTTTCTGACAACAGGCATTCAGATTGTAATAAAGTGAACTCTGGGCGCAGTAGAAAAGGAAATTTTGCTTTGGATCGGATTGTGATATCTCGATTTTGTCCAGACTTTCCTTCGCCTCAATATAGAATCCTCGTTCAATCAGCAGATTTGCCTTTGTAATCAGGAATCGGTTGCAATAATCAGAATTGCCAGTCTGTTTGGCAAGGCTTATTCCCCTTTGGACATACACCATTGCCGAGTCGTAAACGTATAGACTATACTCGTTTGCCAACTGTTCATATATGCGTAGCTTGTCTGTTGCAGCGGTCACGAATTTAGCTCCAAGCTTAATGTCTTTTAGCCTTTTTTCTTTTATGACATCATAATCCGCACTATGGGCTATTACTGAGTCTAATCTTTCGTAAAGTTTGTTGTTGTCTGCGCGAGCATTAATGATCGACAGACAGATAGTTATGGTCAATATCAATGTCCTCATAGGTCTTTGAATATTTAGATCTTCCTTTTTTATCTACAAATTTATAGATTTTTTATTAGATATATTATATGTATTTTCTACTTTTTTTTAATCGTTTTTTTCCGATTCTTACTTACCCCCCCCATTTCACGTTGTGTAAGTTGCTGTTTATCTGGTAGTTGTGAATTTCTTATATTACTCGTACTTACTGGAAGCTTACTTGATGCACTTTAATCTCCAGGATATATATACCTTTGCGTCGAAGATTTTGAGAGGCGCAAATTCCGAATTTAGAAGAAACGTTTTGATTGAAATAATAATACGTATAATACGATAAAATCAAAAAAACTTTTTTAATGATGTCAATGAGATTTTTCAGGAAAATTTGTTTTGTCGTAACTCTCTTGCTTTTGGCTATGCCAATGGTTGCCGCAACCGCAAATGGTGTTGGCAAAAGCGAGATGAAGGTTTGGCAAGATTCAGATCCGTCTAAGGAGAATTATTTTAACAACCGTCGTGCTCTCGTAGGACCGGGATGTACAATCAATAGCATTGGTGATGGTGTTCAGGTGGTTTCTGGAACAGCTAATCTTCAGAACCTTTGCAACGAGAATATGGATGATTATGCTACGATTCCGGCGCTTGTTGGAGCTACCGTAGTAGCAAGTCCTATTATCAGCGTTAAGGACAATCAGCATTGTTATGCTGGTGGTACAGAGGCTGGTTTTGTCATTTGTGCAACAGAGGCAAGCATCCTTACTCTCGATTTAGCAAAGTTCTACAAAATACAGTTTCTCAACGACGGCAAAGCGGTAGGCGAACTCCAGAAGATCTCTACCGGTAATTCTGTCACCGGTCTTGGACTGTCGCTGCTGACAATTCCTGGCTCCGATCAGGTAAACAAATTGTACACGGCTACAGCTCCCGGTAATTTCGATGAAATCAAGCTCGTTCAGTGTGGAGTTGATGCCCAATTGGGTACTGCTATAAATATCAAGTATGCGTTTGTAGGCAAGGCTCGTGAGTATACTATTACCAACAACAAGGAGAATGGCATCGCCAAATACGCCCAGGAACAAGGCCGAAAGAACATCACACTGGACTGCGACGGAGTTAGCCACTTGGTGAGCAAAAAAGAAAATGTCATTGATGAAGACCTGACAAATAGCTTTGACATAAATGCCCTCAATCTTGTTTTGGTTCAGTTAGGATCACGACCCATTAAGGTCATTGCCAAACCTTCCGACAATCAGGAAGCCTTTCCTGCAAATACGGAGGTGGGATTCAAATACGCAAGCTCAGCCCTTTTGAATCTGAAGTTGGGCGATGGCATCCGCTTGACTTTCTTCAACAAGGAAGGCACGGAGATAGGGCACAAAGTTATATCAACCACCGTATTGGGTCTGAGTCTTATCAAAAAGTCAACAGAAGCCGAGTTAGTAATGAAAGCGCCTTGGGATTTCTCAGCCGTGAAACTGTCTGTCGAAGGGCTTAATGCGGGCTTGACTGGCACAAACAAGGTTTACTACGCCTTTGTGCGCATGGCTCCCGATGCAGCTTCTCATCATTGTCCAATCAATGCCACATCAAGTCGTGACGTATCTGGAAGTGTCAATCAGTTCCAGTTGCAACACAATGATACCGTACAGGTAGAATGGTCGATTGTAGATCGTCCAACAGGTTCAAGTGTTGAATTGAACACAGAAACTGGTCTGGTTTCTAATCTTGATATTCCAGGCAAATATGTGTTTAAGGCAACAGTTCTTAAAGATGAAGGCAGAAGCGAAAAATGCTATGAACTCACAACCCTCAACTATGCTCCCACATATGTTGCGGAGGAACACGGAGTGGATATCCTTGTCAATAAGGAGGGTGAGGAGCCTAAATATATGTTGAGCGATAAGTTTGGCGGTGGTTTGATACAGATATTCGATAGAATGATGAACTGCTCAGCCATACTTACTACTTCTCTCAACGATTTCGCCTATCGTGAGCCAGGCGTTAAAGTGGCTGCCAACAAGGGTCTCGTTGGCATCAAGACTGCTGATGGCTCTAACTTTGCTGATGGTTTGAATGGCAATGCAAGAGCTTTCAATGGCAAGATGAAGGTTGGTTTTGTGGTATCTGCCAAGGCTACCGGACTTGATGCTAATGTGCTTAAGCTCTACAACATCAAGCTCTACAATAAAGGCAAGGAAGTGACTGAAGGTGTAACAACCCATTGGGATGCCATCTCAGCTGGACTTATCGGTAAAGAGGAAACACGTAAAATGTGTCTGAACGTTGAAGTGCCCGCGGGCTCTGTGTTTGATGAGATTGTACTTTATAACACAGACGTTCTTTCTGCCGACCTCTCACAGCTCAATGTCTACTATGCGTATGTAGCCGATGCAGATGCCGACAATGCTACAATCAATCCCGTTTACGGCGCTCAGGTGGTATCTACAGATAATACCAATGCATCAATCGACTTTGCAAACACTCAGATGGTCCAAGTTGCCAACATTGGCAACGGCTACAACGAGTTGAGCAATTTGATTGACGACTCGATGGATACATACTTGACTCTCCCGTTGGGCGTAGACTTGGGAGGCTCTACAATCTCAGTCAATATGGGTAAAGTAGTTGATAAGGGACAGCAGCTTGTTATGGTAACCCAGAATCTGGCTTTAGGATTGGGTGCAAGTCTGGGCGAAGGTCTAAAGTTGACCACCTATCTTGATGATGAGAAGCAGGAAGAACTGACAAGTTGGAAGGTTCTTGGTGCTGATGTTATTGGCAGTAAGGGCGACAGCTATGCCGTGCTTAATCCTACCAAGTCGTTCGATCAGGTTCGTATCACACCTGTCAAGGCGCTCTCTGCTCTTGAGAATCTTCAGATTAAGGGCTTCGCTCTGCGTACTGACATGAACGACGACGGAACCCTCAACGGATACGACGACCTTCTGGTTCTTGATGAGGACAATACTCTTGCAGTTACTAAGTCATACACTGGAGCCAAGATGCTGTTGCACCGTACATTCACCAAGAGTGCTGACAACAACAAGAAGGGATGGAACTCTATCATTCTTCCCGTCGATATGACAGCAGCTCAGGTTAAGGAAGCCTTCGGCGAGGGTGTACAGATGGCAAAGTTCGACCGTTTGGAGAACAACTGGATAAAGTTCTCTACAGTAGACGTTGCCGGTGAGGACGTAGTGCTGAAGAAGAATACACCTTATATAATATATCCTACGCAGAAGCCGCTCGGCAACTATTCATACACTATCGACGGTGTTACGCAGATTCTCAATGGTCCAGTATATGTAGCCGATGGCATCAACTACGATGACCAGACATCTAATCTGACACACACAGTAAATGGCGGAGGCATGACCTACACTGGTTCGTACGACAGTAAGACCGTTGTGTCCGCCGACTCATATATGTTCAGCAAGGGCAACCTTGTTCACACCAACAAGGAACACACGGTAAAGGCTTATCGCTGCTGGCTTAAAGAAGATGCATCTTCTGGCAGAATGTTGATGTTCTCGCTTGATGGCAACGGCTTGGATGGTACAACTGGCATCCACGTGATTGAGGAGAACAAGCAGAATACAAACACCGGCATCTACAACCTTGGCGGTGTGCGCATGAACACCAACAATGTCGATAAGTTGCCGAAGGGTGTGTATGTTGTTAACAACAAGGTAGTGGTAAAGAAATAATATTATAACTGCATTATGAAAAAGAAGAAATACGTAGCTCCGGAGATTGGCGTTATCGAAATGGAGCCTTTACAGATAATGGCTGGAAGCATTGAAAATGACCGTGGCTGGAGTCCCGACGGTGACGAAAAGAATGGATTCGGCATCGTAGAAGAAGGGGATGGAGATTATAGTGACGATGATTTCTAACCTTTAGACAACTAAAGAACTCACTATTTTATTAAAGTTGAACGCCCTGCAAGTGTGAAAGCATTTGCAGGGCGCTTTCTTTGTTATTGCTGTCCGGTAAAACCGTTGTTTGGCGGTTTGCAAACGATTGCGTATGTGTGCGAACACATTAAGGGTTGATGTAGGTCAAAAATAGGCATTTTTATGCGAAAAAAGAGTGTAAATACTTGCTTGTGTACGCAAACAATTGTAACTTTGCATCGTCAAAACAAGGAAACCGTGAGGCAACCGCTTGACTAACAACATTAGGTAAAAGGTATTGAAAGGATAATTCAATAGGAAAGTCTTAAGGGTAAAGAAGATTCAGGACGACATCAGAAGGTAAAAGATTAGGATAACTTCAATAGGAAGGTATTAGAAAAAGGTAAAAGATAGAAGGATAACAACACCGAAAGGGTATTAGGTAAAGGTAAAAGATTGAACAAGAGAGGATGACTTCTGATAAGGTATTATAAAAGGTGAAAAGTAAAGGGTAACTTTGGTAAAGGTATTAAGTTTTGAAAGGTAAAGAAGTTTTTAGGTAAAGATTGTCAATAAAAGGTATATAGTTTGGTAGTTTTAAAGGTTAATAAGTAGAAAGGTTATGTTGATGACGGTAATGATGAGCCTATTTGCAGCGACTGCTGCAATAGGAATGTGGGGAGAAGACAACAATAAATAGTCTTTCTCGCCACTCAAGACGAGACGGGAGTCTTGTTAAATAGTCGAGAAAATAAAAAAGTTAATAAATAAAGTTTGGTCCACCGCAGCGTTCGTTGCGGTGGATTTTTGTTTTTATTATTGCCCTACTTGTTAATAGGACAGCGTAGGTGGCGCATTTCGTGTCCGCCCCACATGGCATCGTTGCAGTACTCGAAGCCTACTGAGCGGTAGAGGCGTTCGGCGTTGGGATTGCCTTTGTCTACGAGCAGCGCTGCGGGCAGGTTGAGGCTTGCAGCATGTTCCGAGGCACGCTGTAGCAGTTGGCGAGCTATGCCACGTCGGCGATATTCGGGATAGATGGCCAATGAGTCGAGATAGAACTCGCCAGCTTCCGTCTCGTCGTCCATCTGTGAGTAGTCCATGCCGAGCTGTCGCAACGCCTCCTCCTGGAAACGGCGGCGCAAGCGGTGCAGGTCGGCTCCGTTGTAGCCTACGATGGCACCGGCTACTGGTGCATACTCCACGTTGCCCTCTGTGGCTTCCTCGTCGACAGCTACGAAGGCGTTGCGCCAGCTGTACTGCGAGTCGTCCATGAGTACGAGGTCGAGCATCATGTGGTAGAAATCGTCGAGCGTGTGCTCTTTGCCAGCCAGATACTGGCAGCACTCTTCCGTCATCGCCGTCATAATGAGTTGTGCGATGTCGGCTGCGTGCGCTGGTGTTGCGGGAATAATAGTCATAAAAGTAGTTTTCTTTTTCCTACAAATTTAGGCAAAACTCCGCAGACCGACAACTATTTTGACATATATTAAGACGTGTGAAGTTGGTGGCGTGGTGTTGTGGCTTGGAAAATAAAATCCACTAAAACGCTTGTTTATATGGATTTAAATGCCTAACTTTGCAAAACTATCAAACCATTTTTGTTAAATCAGGTAGTGGCAAGAATGGTGTAATTAGCGAAAATAGTATAAAAAGACAGATGAATGAGAATTCCGGCAGCAGGAACAGTGTCGGGGTTCTTGTTTTTTTGTTATGGTAATGTAAAATATTAATTAACAAACAAAAGAATCATGGCTTACATGTCACAAGAAGGCTACGACAAGCTCGTTGCCGAGTTAAAGCAGCTCGAAACAGTGGAGCGCCCGAAGGCTTCTGCAGCCATTGCAGAGGCTCGCGACAAGGGCGATTTGAGCGAGAATGCAGAGTACGATGCCGCTAAGGAGGCGCAGGCTCATCTTGAGGAGAAAATTAATCGTTTGAAGGTTGCTATCTCTGAAGCAAAGATTATTGATACATCGCGTCTGAGCACCGACTGTGTTCAGATTCTCTCGAAGGTGGAGATGGTCAACCTCGCCAACAACGCCAAGATGGCATACACCATCGTGAGCGAGAGTGAGGCTAACTTGCGCGAGGGTAAGATCTCTGTCACTACACCTATCGCACAGGGTCTGCTCAACAAGAAGGTGGGCGACGAAGTGGAGATTAAGATTCCGCGTGGCACTATCCGCCTGCGCATCGAGAACATCACATTCGCATAACACCTGAGTGTGGCTTGTCCGCACATCGCAGAGAGCGTAAGAAGCAGCCGATTGGGCGCACCATAATACGTTAAAAGCCAGAAGTCGCAGACTCGGAGTCTGAGGTTTCTGGCTTTTGCGTATATAAAAATATGTGTGAATGCGTGCGCTTATCCGTTATTTTTACTAATTTTGTAGAAATAAACATTTAAAACCTATTGTTATGGATATATTCTCAAAAATCGCCGCAGGCGAGATTCCCAGCTATAAGTGTGCTGAGAGCGAACAGTTCTACGCTTTCCTCGATATCAACCCGTTGGTGAAGGGTCACACACTCGTCATTCCGCGCCGCGAAGTAGACTACATCTTCGACATGGAGGATGAGGAGATTGCCGAGTATCAGGTGTTCGCAAAGAAGGTGGCTGTAGCCATCAAGCGTGCCTTCCCGTGCATCAAGGTGGGCGAGGCAGTGCTCGGACTCGAAGTGCCGCACGCACATATCCATCTCATCCCGATGCAGTCGGAGAAGGACATGCTCTTCTCTAATCCGAAGCTGAAGCTCTCGGAAGAGGAGTTCCGCGAGATAGCCGACAAGATATACACCGAGTTCAAGAAACTGTAACACCCCCAAACCCTGCAATATGAAGAGAAACATCGCCATTATCCTTGCCGGTGGAGTAGGCTCGCGCTTGGGCATGTCCACACCGAAGCAGTTCTTTAAGGTGGCAGGCAAGATGGTCGTGGAGCACACCATCGACGTGTTCGAGCGCAACCAGCACATCGACGAGATAGCCATCGTGTCGAACCCGGCGCTCGTTGCCGACTTCGAGAACATCGTGCTGCGCAACAAGTGGCGCAAGGTGAAGAAGATACTGAAGGGCGGAGCCGAGCGCTACTACTCGTCGCTCTCTGCCATCACCGCCTACCAGAACGAGGATGCCAACCTCATCTTCCACGACGCGGTGCGCCCGCTCGTCAGCCAGCGCATCATCGACGACGTGGTGAAGGCACTCGACACGCATCGTGCCGTGAACGTAGCCGTACCGTCTGCCGACACAATCATTGAGGTCGACGGCGACTTCATCACGAACATACCCGACCGCTCCCGTCTGCGCCGCGGACAGACTCCGCAGGCGTTCGACCGCCAGCTGATATCCGATGCTTACGACAAGGCACTCAAGGACCCCAACTTCCGCACTACCGACGACTGTGGCGTGGTGCGCACATACCTGCCCGAAGAGCCTATCTTCGTGGTGCGTGGTGAGGAGAGCAACATGAAGCTCACCTATCGCGAGGACACCTACATGATGGACAAGCTGTTCCAGCTGAAGAGCACCGAGCCCAACGACGTGCAGATCGGCGCGGAGTCGTTCTGTGGAAAGGTGGCAGTGGTGTTCGGCGGAAGCTACGGCATCGGCAAGAACATCGTCGAGATGCTCGAGCAGAGCGGTGCTCATGTGCACTCGTTCTCGCGCAGCGCAACGCACACCGATGTGGGCGACGACAACCAGGTGGCTCTTGCTCTGTCTGCTGTGGAGCAGAAGGAAGGACACATCGACTACGTCATCAACACCGCCGGCGTGCTCAACCGCGAGCCGCTCGCTTCGATGGAGTACGACACCATCCTGAAGGCGGTGCAGACCAACTATATGGGTACGGTGAATGTGGCTCTGCGCTCACGTCCTTATCTGCAGCGCACACGCGGTAAGCTCATCTTCTTCACATCAAGCTCGTACACCCGCGGTCGCGCCTTCTATAGCATCTACTCGTCGACAAAGGCTGCCATCGTCAACTTCGTGCAGGCTGTGGCGCAGGAGTGGGATGCCGACGGTATCAGCATCAACTGCATCAACCCAGAACGTACAAAGACACCGATGCGCCAGCAGAACTTCGGCGTGGAGCCCGACGAGACGCTGCTCATGCCGGAGCGTGTGGCTGAGGCTACGCTGCGCACCCTGCTCACCGACTGCACGGGTCAGGTGATAGACGTGCGTCGACCAGTAGCCAACTAATCAGTTTGTTCACTCGTTCACTTGTCACTTGTTTACTCGTCAACTCGTCAATTTAAAAATGAATTATATAACCGAATTCAAACAGCGCAACCTCCGTCGTGCGCAGCTCAAGCAACTCTCCATTCTTGAGGAGATAGACCGCATCTGTCGCAAACACGACATCAAGTACTGGCTCGACGGAGGCTCTCTGCTTGGTGCCGTGCGCCATGGCGGTTTCATCCCGTGGGATGACGACATAGATATAGCGATGACACTCGACGACTCGCGCCGCTTCGCCGAGGTGGCTCCCAAGGAGCTGCGCAGCGGACTGGTGCTGCAAACGCCCGAGACGGAGCACACCCGCGAACCTATTATGAAGGTGCGCGACCTCAATTCGTTCTATGTCGAAGGTACGGAGGACTTCTCGCTCGACTACTCGAAGGGACTCTTCGTCGACATCTTCCCGTTTATCCCTTACCCTAACGTCTCGCGCAGCTTCTGCAAGCGTTATGGCAAGGCGATGTCGAAGTGCTACTCCATACTGCACCACTCGCATCAGTACTCGTGGCGTGCCACGTTCGAGCTGTTCTACTTCGGTGCGAAGTATCTCTTCTGCAAGGCGATGTGGGCAGCGGCTTTCGCTCTGCGCAAGCGCGACACCTACATCTCCAACGTGCTCATCAACAACGGCTACGGCATCATGCACCGCCGCGACTGCCTCTTCCCGCTCTCCACAATAGAGTTCGAAGGCAAGCGTTTCGCTGCGCCTGCCGACCCCGACGCTTATCTCAGCGACCTCTACCGCAACTATATGGAGGTGCCGCCAAAGGAGAAGCAGAAGGTGCACGCCGTGTTTATCATGCCCGAGCTGATTGAGGAAACGGAAGTCAAGAAGTGACATAATTATTTTGCTGAACTTTCGCAAGTTCAGAGAATTCAGTAGTTAAGGAGTTAAGAAGTTAAGCCAAATGCTTATAATGCTATATCAAGCAAAAAAACTAATGGCTTAACTCCTTAGCGACCGTAGGGCGCGACAACTCCTTAACTTCTTAACTACTTTCATCTGCGAAACTTAAATTATTTTATAAAGAATGAATCAGACCGAAACCGTAGCGGTGGTGATGTGTACATACAACGGAGCGAGTCGACACCTTGCAGAGCAGCTCGACTCGCTCTTTGCGCAGACACTGAAGCCGAAGGAGATAATAGTGCAGGACGACTGTTCTACCGACAACACCATGGAGTTGCTCGCCGACTATGCTCGCCGTGCGCCCGATGGGGTGCAGGTGCGTGTCTATCAGAACGCGCAACAGCAGGGTATCAACCGCAACTTCTTCTCTGCCATGCGCCGTTCCACCGCCAACCTCATCGCCGTTTGCGATCAGGACGACATCTGGCTGCCTACGAAGCTCGAAGAGCAGTGCGCCGCCATCGGTCAGAACATGATGTGTGTCTGCCGTTCGGTGCCGTTCACCGAGACTGGTGCTGAGGTGCGCTACGACAGTCGCCGACCCAACTGCAACCTCATCCGTCTGTTCTATGCCTCGATGATGGGCCACTGCCAGGTGCTGCGTCGCGAGTTGCTCGACGTGATACCCACCGAGGAAGAGTGTCCCGAGATATACCGCCGCACATGCTACGACGTGATGACCGCGACAGCCGCTGCGGCTCTCGACAGCATCGTGCTCATCGACCGTGTGCTTGTGCGCCAGCGTCGCTACGCAGAGGCTGCCACATACGTGGGTGTCGACACCCATCGTGTGCGCTCTGCCGACAATGCTGCCTACATGGTGTGGTACGGCGTGCGCAATTATTCGAAGGTGAAGCCCCGGATGAACGCCCATTTTGCTGCTCGTCGCGACTTCCTTCTGTGGGTGGAACGCAAGTCGAAGGCAACTCCCTCAGTCCCCACCACCGACAATGCAATCTTTCGCGACGGCTTGCGCCTCCTCGGCTACGAGACGGGTAGGGGATTGAAGGCGTTCTTCGGATTGCAACGCATGTATGTGCGCTATCGTCACCGCATCTTCTACACACACGAGACCGACCCCGTGGCACTTCTGCGTGCGTTGCTCCATCCGTTCATGCAGATATACAACTACCGCTATCTATGAAGGTTTATTTCTACCATACGCAGAACATACAGTATTGCCTCCGTCGCATGGCGGAGGGCGAATTTCCGTCGCACTTTCTCTACGGAGCGTGCCACCTTGCCGACAACGGCATAGACGTGGTCTACCACCGTTCGCCGAAGCACGAGCTCTCCCGACTGAAGACTGCGCTCTACACGGCGTGGCGTGTGCTCACGTGTCGCGAGCACTACGACGCTCTCTACGCCACCCACTACAAAGGACTCGAACTTGTGGTGCTGCTGCGTGCCCTCGGCTTGTTCCGCAAGCCCATCATCGTGTGGCACCATCAGCCCATCGTGAAGTCGAAGAGTCGCCTGCGCGAACTGCTCGGCCGCTTCTTCTACAAAGGCTTTGACCGCCTGATCTTCTTCTCGCAGAAACTTGTCGACGACTCGCTTAAGGCGCCGAAAGCCGACCCACGCAAACTCGTCGTTGTGCATTGGGGTGCCGACCTCGCCTTTTATGATAAGATAAAAGCGGAACTCAAGGCAGAGCAAATCTCACCATCTCACCCCCTCACCCCATCACCATCTCACCCCCTCACCCCCTCACCATCTTTCATCGCCACGGGTAAGGAGCAGCGCGACCAGCCCACGCTCATCGAAGCGTTCAACCGCACCGGTCGCCACCTTATATTATATATAGGTATCAATCCGAACCCTAACGTGCCCAACCCCAACCTCGAAGCCGTGGAGCGTTGCGAGCCAGCCGACAACATCGACGTGGTGAAGATATGCGGACTGCTGCCTTACGAGATAGCGCGCGAGGTGGCGAAAGCCGACTGCGTTGTCATCTGCTGCCACCGCACACGCTACACCGCCGGACTCACCACCGTGGTGGAAGCACTCGCCCTCGGACTCCCCATCATCTGCAGTCGCAATCCGCAGATACCCGTCGACTTCGACCGCCTTGGTTGTGGCATCTCTGTTGAGTATGGCGATGTTGAAGGCTGGCAGCGAGCCGTCGAATACATAGCCACTCACCCCGACGAGGCACGCCTGATGGGGGAGCGCGGTCGCGCTCTTGCCGAGCAGATGTTCAACGACGAACGCTGTGCAAAGGAGGTAGCGGAATGGATAAAACAATTTAGTTTGTAAAAATTACAACTATTCCTTTGCTGTTTCAAACTTTATCTGTATCTTTGCAAAAACAAAGTATAATTGGCTAAAAATAATCATTATGAAGGAACTGAAAGGAACAAAAACAGAGCGCAACCTGCAGGAGGCTTTCGCAGGTGAGTCGCAGGCACGCAACAAGTACACATACTACGCATCAAAGGCTCGCAAAGAGGGTTATGAGCAGATAGCTGCTCTCTTCGAGGAGACGGCGCAGAACGAGAAGGAACATGCAAAGATGTGGTTCAAGTATCTGCAGGGTGGTGCCATCAAGGACACCATAGAGAACCTGAAGGACGCTGCTGCAGGCGAGAACTACGAGTGGACTGACATGTACGATCGCATGGCTAAGGAGGCTGACGAGGAAGGCTTCACAGAGATTGCTGCCGCTATGCGTGGCGTAGGTGCTATCGAGAAGCATCACGAGGAGCGCTATCGCAAGCTCTTGCAGAACATCGAGGACGGCGTAGTGTTCTCTCGCGACGGCGATTGCATCTGGCAGTGCCGCAACTGCGGTCACATCGTTGTAGGCAAGCAGGCACCGAAGCTTTGCCCGGTGTGCAAGCATCCGCAGGCGTACTTCGAGCTGAAAGCAGAAAACTATTAAAAGTAAAAAAGTAATAAGTAGGAGCCGTGGGCATTCCTGCCCTCGGCATACGAAAGGCAATTGTTAGCAGTGGTGCAGAATAGCACTTGTTAGCAATGGTGCAGGCAAGAATGCCCGCACCTCCTACCATTTGCGTATTTTCACAGCATATAGTTTTAAAACTAACCGTTTCCGCAAAACTTTTGCTTCAAAAGTTTTGCGGAACGAAATAAAAAGCGTACCTTTGCACTCGCAAAACGCCAATGCCCAGATGGCGGAATCGGTAGACGCGCTGGTCTCAAACACCAGTGGGGCAACCCATCCCGGTTCGAGCCCGGGTCTGGGTACCGTAGACGACTAAGAGTTGATTTCAACGCTTAGTCGTTTTTTTATGCACTTTCCCCAATATTCCTCCGTATGTTCCAGATTTGGTTTAAATAATATCAGTTGCGTAAAAAAACTCCCATATCTCCCATTTTCGGATTCCTGCCGTTCTAACTCGTTGATTATGAACGGCAAGCGAAACTAAAATAGGCTGGTAGATATCTAAAAAATGTAAGTATCTTCCAGCCCATCTCCCAGCCTTATCTTCCATCCGATTACCGCGCTACGACAATATCGTTGTCCTGCTACGGCAACATTGTTGTCCCGCTACGGCAACATCGTTGTCCTGCTACGGCAATATCGTTGTTCTGCTACGGCAATATTGTAGTACTATTTTTATCGTTGCTATCGTGTCCCGATTTAACGAGGTATGAATGATGATGGAGTTAAAAAATGTAAAATATAATCTACATTTTCTGTTAAATTGGCTCATTGTATTGATATTATGCCTAAATTTGGGCAACAGATATTAACTAATGTTCCAACCCTTTAAAACATCATGATTATGAAGAAGATTATTTTACCCTTTGTTCTGATGCTGATGTTCTTATCTACACTGTTTGCCTTTGCAGAAACGGTTGTCTATATACCAACATCCCAGTCGTCGTCAAAAGCGCAAGTTGCATCTACGCTTAGTGCTACCTTAAAGCCATCGGGATTGTTGATGGTGAACCATCTGACTCCATGCAAATTGCAAGTTGTGGTCACTAACAATGGCGACGAAGAATACAACGGTGTTATAAAGATTGTCGGCTATTATAAACCGGAATATCCTGAAAACGAGGCTGAAGTTAGATATACGAATGGCGAAGGTGACAATATCACGGTCGCACCTCATTCTGACGCTACGCTCAACCTTGATGTTTCTCTTTATACCAAGGATCCTTTTGAGGATTGCCCATACTTCTATTTCTGGGTTAAAGACAAAGATGGAAACGATATGGCATCGGCTGTAAAAGTGGCTATCGACAAAGATCCTAAGCCGTATTTGGTGCTTGTTGGTGTGGAGAATAACGCCACTCCAAACGAGTTTGAAAACGCTTATGTCGGTGATAGTTACTGCAGATTTCCTAAGGTGAACGACGACTTTGCCTTGGTGCGCTATGCTTTTAGAAATATCGGTAGTGCCGGTAAGTTGCATTTTACTATCTCGTGTGCCGATCCCGCTTCGTATAACGAAAGCTTTATCAGCAGAGATTATCCGTCGTTCGATGTGCCTGGCGATAAGAGTACTTTCTATCTTGAGGAGAAGTTCTATCCTGCCAATTTGGGATACAGGGCGATGGATATTAGTTTTGATGTGCAATATTTAGATTCGGAAGCGTCTCCTTGGGGATTTGTGACGATAAAAAACTATATGTACCATTTGGCTTTGGTAGAGGATGAGACTAAAGGTCTTACTGTTCCGGCTAACATACAAATCCTCTATGTAGCAGGTAAGTCTACAGGCTTGGACGCTTGCAAAGCAACCGATGGCTTCAATGTTTTTGGAGGCATTGGAGAACTTGTCGTTGGCTCCGACAAGTCAGAGCAGCTTGCTGTATTCGGCATTGACGGAAGAATGGTCAGTCGCGAGAGCGTAGAGGCAGGTGTAGAAAAGCATATTACCCTACCTGCTGGTGTCTACATAGTGAAAGGCATGAAGGTTGTGGTACGCTGATTAGGATATTATTCTTGATGTTAGTATATAAAAGAAATACGGCGCTACTCTCATCGAGCAGCGCCGTAAGCCTATGTTTAACTAAAAATCCTTTTTCGTAATTAATGAAGAGTCTCACGATCCTTCATAGCTACCTGTTAAACAATTTACCTTAAACCTAATAACTAAAAACCTAAATCTATTACTACTAACCTAAACAATCTATTAACCTTTTGACGATGCAAAGGTACGCACTTTAGCTCAATCTGCAAACTTATTATGTATAAATGTGTCGGAAATTGCGCTTTTATTGATATAAATCAAACAGCGTGTGTTCGTGCACACTGAAAAGATTGTTTTTGATTGGGTTTGTCGTGGTTTCGAAGTGTAAGTTTTATCGTGATTTTGGTTGTAAATCGTAAATAGGAGGGTATGGCATCCTGCCATACCCCCTGATGTTTATTTCACGAGCATCTTGGTTGTTTTCTTGCCACGCTTCACGATGTTCACACCCTTTTGTGGTGCGTTCAGACGGCGACCCTGCAGGTCGTAATACTCCGCTGCCGTGTCGTCCGACACCGTCGGCGCATCAATGCCAGTAGCTGCTTTATCTGTGAAGTAGCCAGTGGTGTAGTTCGCCATTTCCTTACCTACCTTATTTTCGTCGTAAGGTATGGCACCCACAAGGTTAGCGCACTCTGCAAACATATTCTCGTCTTCTTCACATGCTGTTGTCACGAACTTGTCGCTTGCATAGATGGTGGTGAGAGCAGAGCAACTTTTGAACATTCTGCTCATGTCCGTCACGTTTTGTGTGTCGAAGTTTGAAACATCGAGTGTTGTGAGAGCCGAGCAGTCGTTGAACATTCTGCTCATGTCCGTCACGTTTTGTGTGTCGAAGTTTGAAACATCGA
>OOAE01001399.1_pt1 | contig 17081 bp, 13 predicted proteins | sample 1671271 | NCBI WGS metagenome assembly OOAE01 (sample SAMN06348139, study PRJEB24527) | human gut metagenome | biome: human gut; feature: ankylosing spondylitis patient; material: feces | host: Homo sapiens | place: China | collected 2015-10 | reverse complement strand
AATGTATTAGCAAAGGGTAAAACGAACTATTTTAGCTCGTTTTACCCTATTTTTTACGCAATCCTTATCCCGAACTCGCGTTATCAGCATATACAAATACCACATCGGCACAGTATAGGTGCTGAACTTAACTGGTATCAGAACGATGTTCCTGACAGCGTCAGCAAAAGTCTGCGACGCTTCGGGCGGAGCGTAGGCAAACACATCGGAAATGACACTTTTAGGAAGTCCGAGGACACCAGTGAACCAAGGGAAGAGGTTATACAAAACCGACCACAGCAGAAAAGGTATTGCAATCCGGAGCAGTCTTTTTTTGTAAAAATCCTTCATCGAGAGTTTGACAGGCAACAGGAGGATTCCCGTAATCATAACAAACAATGGAACACATGGTCTGAGAAACGAGCCATAAAGGCTACCCCAGAAATTATAATCCGGATTATACCGAGCCTCGGGCGAGACATTAAAGGGGTCTGAGCAATGAACACAAATAACCATGAAGATTGCGATAAGCTTTAACGCGTCAAGCCATACGATTCTTTTCATTCTTTTATTTATTACAAATGTGAGAACTAAGCGGGGGCAAGGAGGCGGCAAAAGCTTTTTTATGCCCAAAGCTTCGTTCTATGATTTGAAGTTCCTCCTGGGGGTATTTCATCTTCGGGATGCCGCCGTCACCCACACCACAAAAAAGAAGTTATACGGGATGGAAGTTTCCCCGCCCCGTATAACTTTAGTAAGGTCAAATCACTGAATAAGGCTTTCCCATTTCCCTTTCAGCTTGACAACGGTTGCCACTTCATCCGTCGGCATGCCGCTGAGATTGATGACACATTCTTTCTCTGACTGGAAGAGAGCAACCTTCTGCTTGTTTTTCAGCATGGTTGCAACGGCCTTTCCTTTGAACTTGCAAGGGATGCTGATTTTTCCAGATTCAGGAAGTTGGTAAATGAGAAGGTACAATGTGTTGTCTCCTTTCCGAGTGATGCGTCCCCAAGGGAACTCAACATCAAACGGATTGGCACGTGTTTCATAGATGGCTTCGCCATTTTCCTTCATCCACTTTCCGATGCCCTTGAACAGAGCAACGCTCTCCTGAGGGATGCTTCCGTCTGGCATTGGACCGATGTTCAACAGGAAATTACCTCCACGGCTGACCACGTCAACCAATTCATGAACCAATTCTTTCACGGTTTTCCAACGCTGGTTGCTGGCAGAATAGCCCCAAGTGCCGTTCAAGGTCTGGCAAGCTTCCCAGTCTCCATCTATACCCTTTGCTGGGATATGGTGCTCGGCAGTAGAATAGTCGCCCTTCCACACTGGAGTCACCTTTATACCGCCTTCGCTCAAGTGGTTGTCTGAATGGTAGAGACGGTTGTTTTGGATTGCGTTAGGATACTTGTCAAAGAGCTGCTTCATAAGATGAGTGGCTCCCCATGCGTAATCGCCCTGAAATTTAGGCTGACTGAAGTCCCACCACACCAAGTCGACTTTATAGTTGTTCAAGAGCACGCCGAAGATATCCGAAAGATATTTCTTATATCTGTCATGATGCCCGAACTCTCTTTTTCCTTGCTGCTGTGCCCTATAATTTCCGGCAGGATAAGATATTCCTGAGCCAGAAGGGTCATAGTCTGGATGGTTCCAGTCAAGCAAAGAGAAATAATAGCCAGCTTTCATGTTATATTTCTTGCAGGCTTCCGAATATTCCTTGACAACGTCAATACCCTTCACCTGCTTGACATTGAAACTATACGATGGCGTTTCAAACATATTGAAGCCTTCATGATGGCGGCTCGTGAGCACGGTGTACGTGCATCCAGCTTCTTTAGCCAGTTTCACCCATTCTGCTGCTTTGCCGCTCTTCGGGTTAAAACGTGGGATGGCTTCTTTCTTATAAGTCTCGAAGTCTGCGCCCGACTGCATCTGAATCCATTCCACACATCCTTCATATTGCTTTCCCTGAAATTCTCCAGCCAATCCAGAATACAATCCATAATGGATGAACATACCGAACTTGCCGTCTCTCCACCATTTCATTCGCTTGTCGCGAGCCTTCTTGGTTTCTGCAGGTGCGCCTTCGTTGCCCACACGTTCATCATAGACCAAATCTCTGATGGCAAAGGTTTTGGCAAACTGATTGACGGCAGTGCCGATCTTTTCAGACTGCAACGCTCCCGACATGGCCAAACGCTTGATTGCATCCTTCATCTCAGCCTGTTCCCTCAGTGCCATTTCATAAGCGCCTCTTTTTTCTTTCGGGCATGTGTCATAACTCCAGCGCAGCACTTGCAAAATAGCCGGATTGTCCTTGTTGTTGCGTAGCAGCAAGGCTAATGAATCCAGCGCACTTCCCGATTCGTCAACCGTTTTGACCTTGTTCAAGGTCATTGTTGCATGACGATAAACTTCACACAATTGTGCGAACCCGTCGTTCTGAACGACTTGTCCCATACAGTTTGCGGCATACATGGCGAGGCAAACTGCGGTCACACAGATTTTCTTTTTCATTTTGTTGAGTGTTAGTTAAGTGTTTGTATAAATAAAAAGGTAGTTAGTTGTCTCTGAGAATATCTTTCAAGTCGATTTGCTGAAACACGATTTGAGCCTGACTGCTTTCATAGAGTATGCCTATCGTGTTCTCGTCCACAGACGTGATGCAAGAATAGCCAAATCCGGCCCATTCGTCCAAAAGAATCTTATGTGTCGAGGGCCATGAGTTCCCGTCGTCAAAGCTTGCTTTCAGCGTCAGATGACTGCGGTCGTAGCAAGACTCCGGATTGCAGAACAGCAAGACCGACTGAGTTTCCTTTCCTCTTTTGTAGACATGCTTGTGAATGCTTGCCATACAGGTCGGTTCAATCAGCGCTTTTCTGGAGGTTGGATGCTCGGTCCATGTTTTGCCCAAGTCATGGGTGACGCATATTCTTCTTCCGTTGTTCAAGGGATTTCCGCCGTTTCGGTTGTCGCGCATGTTCAGCATGATGCTTCCGTCGTTCAATTCAACCGCCATACACTCTGTTGTGTTGGTATAGGCGGCATTACTGGCCACCCAAGTTTTTCCACCATCCTTGCTATAAGTGATGTTGGAAAACGGCACACCTTGGCTGTCGCGGCCTTGGGTGGGAAACACCAGCGTTCCATCCTTGAGCGTGATGCCATGCCCTGGCGCTGGGGCAAACAGCCACCATTCTGGTCTTTTCGTATGTTCGGTTATGTTCTGGGGTTCGCTCCAAGTAAGTCCGTCATCCGTGCTTTTAGTGATGAGGAACTGACTGGTCTCCTTTACCCCAGTACCAGGCTGCGACCCTTTCGACAGCCATTGATGGTTCCACCTTGTGCTGGTCTTTGAAAGATTGTCCACCCACTTGCCAGTATTGCTGTCTATAACGCCATACATCCACAGTCCTGCAACATAAATCGCGCCCGTGCGGTCGTCAACCAAGATGCAGGCATCGCTCACACCGTTGAATTTCTCAGGGAGATTGCCCCAGTTCTTCTGGTCCAACACAATCTGCGTGGGTTGCCAGGTGGCGCCACCATCAAAACTCCGGTTAAGCGCAATGTCGATATTTCCCTGAAGGTCGCGTGAGTATTCGTAACGCGCATCATAAATGGCCAGAAGCGTCTTCGCTTTGGACGTGGCGATGCCAGGGATTCTTGATGTATGAATATTATCCATCTTCGATTTACGCAACGCCACTCCCAGACGTAATGCCTTCAACGCTGATTGATGCTGAAGTTCCGCCGGCTGCCCGTCAACGACAGTTGAAATACAGTCCACCGTTATCTTGTCCTTCAGTTTCGCCTTTTCCTTCAAGGTGAGCGAGACCCAAACCGTTGTTGTGTCTTGCGTCAGGAATATCGGAGCGGAGAAAGCGGTTGTCTTCTCCGCTTTCTTGGCAGAAGAAAGGGCATTTTCAGGCGCGATTCGCCCGTTCTTATAGGCTGGATACAACGCAACGTTTTCAACACTGCCCACATCTCCGGCCAGCGAGAACTGGAGTTGGCTGACTTTTGCATTGCAGGGCTTCTCTTTTATAAAATCCAGTTTCAGTACAGGGTTATAGGGTTTGCCAATCAACACGGGAACAACTGGCTGTTCGACAACGACGCGCACCTGCGCCTTCAATTCGGCAGAGAGGAAGAGAATTGCTGCTATGGCAATCGAGATTAAGTAACGTAATTTCATGGTATAAGTATTTCATTCGATAAGACCAAGGTCCATTCCACAGACTGTCAAAGCCTGTTATTCGCGGTTTCTCATATTCTTCAGGAAGATTCTATACACACTCAAATGCTTTCCAATGGCTTTCCTGTAGCCTTCTTCGTCTCTGTCTACGAGAAGCTTTAAGAGGTCTGCATGAGTGACCAATTCCCCACGTTGAAGAAGCTCTTGATTCAGGGGCATCAGGTACTCGTGGAATTTTTCTTTGGCAAACTCCATCAGCGGATAAATAATCCGTTCAAATTCAATGATAGTTGAATTGCCTGTTATCTCATACAGCTTTGAATGGAAATTCACCTCACTCGCCAGTGAATATTCATTGCATCCCAAAACGAGCTCCATTTTGATGATATTTTCCAGTTCCTTTAAATGCTTGTCGGTGAGATTCTCAAAAAGCTTGTAGGTCATTCCAATTTCAAGCATCATTCTGAACTCCAGAAGGTCACATAGCGTATTCTCACTGAGATTTCTCGGGTCGATGAGACGCTTCATGCCACCCAAAAGAGATGGTTCCTTAATGACCATACCTCTCCTGGTGCGACTTTCAATCATTCCAATCATCTTCAAGCGGCTCAAAGCTTCCCTGAGAACGCTTCGGGCCACGCCTAACGAGGAAGAGAGTTCTGCTTCATTGGGAATGACGCTGCCAATGCAGTAATCGTTTTCCTTTAAATATTGCAGCAGTTTTTCCTCCACCAGATCAACCAATGTGCTGCTCTTGCCTTGTAGTTCTAAAGATTCCATGTTTCGAATTATCGCTATATTTTATTTGTCTGACAAAATTACAGATAATAACAAAAACCTGGCGCTGGGCAGCTAACAAATAAAGTTAAACATGTTTTGCAACATATTTTTTCGTCTTATAAATTATCTGCTGCAGGCAAAGGTGTCGCGAACGCAAGGAGAAAGCAAAGTAATTCCGCCCAGCCATTTTCTTGGGCTTTGAGGCCTGCAGCAAAAACAACCCCAGATTACGGAAAGCAATCTGGGGTTGTTTTTACTGAGAGGCGGAAGCAACTCAAAAATGGTTACGCCTCATTTAATGTGTTCGCGAATTTTCTTCAGATAGGCATTGAAGCGTGCTTCATCCTTGCTGTCGATGATGTCCATCAGCTCTTTCAGCTCGTCACGGATTTTCCCGACCTGACTACTCATGCGCGGATTGAAAAGGATTTCGCGCAAGAGCGTGTCGTCTTCTCCGAGCACTCCTTTGGCAATGGCCATGTGGCGCTTAAAGGTGGTTCCGGGAGCGTCCTGATGCTTCATGACGGCAGAAAACACGAAGGTGGAGACGAAGGGGGTGCCCAAAGAATAGGCAACGGTTTCATCGTGAGCATCGAAGGTGTACTCACAGATGTGAAGTCCCAAGCGGCTGTAGAGGTCCTTGAAGAAGATGCGGCCCATATAGTCGCCCTCCGTAATGATGATGGCATTCTCGTTCGACAGGGCGCCGAGGTTGGCAAACGTCGGACCAAACATGGGGTGGGTGGAGACGTAGCGCCGGCCACACTGCTCGTAGAACTCGCGCAAACCCGTCTTGACAGAAGAGATGTCGCTCAAGATGCAGTCGGAGGGCAGATAAGGCATCACTTGCTTGAACACGTCGAGCGTGTATTTCAAGGTCACGGCGTTGATGACCAATTCTGGTTTAAATTCGGCGATTTCCTCAAGCGTCGTAAAGCGCTCGGTGTTATACATGAAGCGCAGTCGCTTTGGGTCGATGTCGTAGACAGCGGTGGTGTGTTCAAAACTCAGCAGGTCCACAAAGAACGAGCCCATCTTGCCCGCTCCCAATATCAAGATTTTCATATTCCGTTTTTTGGAGAGAAGGCGGCTGGAGAGCCAACCGCCCCGTTCCCTATCAATTTTTGTTCATCACTTCAATTTGCTGGTGTACGCTCTCTTCATGAATAGCTTCAAACACCGTTTTCATGAAGTCAGACGACATACCGCAGAGCACGCCTTGTGCGCCGCGCTTGTCGAGGATTTCGTTGTAGCGTCCCGTCTGCACGATGGTCATGTCGTGCTCCTTTTTATATTGTCCGATTTCGCGGCTCAGGCGCATGCGCTTTGCCAACTGCTCGATGAGAGCGTTGTCGATTTCGTCAATCTGGTGGCGCAATGCCGTGAGGCTCTCAGTGCTCTGCACGCTCTTACGGATGATGAGTTTGTCGAGGATGAAGTCGAGGACATCTGGCGTCACCTGCTGTTTGGCATCGCTCCATGCGGCATCGGGATTGCAGTGGCTCTCAACGATGAGTCCGTCGAAACCGAGGTCCATTGCCTGCTGACACAAAGGAGCAACGAGTTCACGCGCTCCGCCGATGTGGCTGGGGTCGCCGAAGATGGGGAGATTGGGGAAACGGCGGCGCAGTTCGATGGCGATGTGCCACATGGGGAGGTTACGATAGATGCGCTTGTCGTAGGTTGAAAAACCGCGGTGGATGACGCCAAGGCGCTTGATACCCGCTCCATTGATGCGTTCCAGACCGCCCACCCAAAGTTCGAGGTCGGGGTTAACGGGATTCTTCACCAGCACGGGGATGTCAACGCCGCGCAATGAGTCAGCCAATTCTTGCATGGCAAAGGGGTTGGCCACGGTGCGTGCGCCAATCCAGAGCACGTCAATGCCAGCTTCCAGACAAGCTTCCACATGCTTGGGCGTGGCCACTTCCGTCGAAACAAGCATGCCGAGTTCTTTCTGCACGCGCTGCAGCCAAGGAAGGCCCGTCACGCCGACACCTTCAAAGCCGCCGGGCTTGGTGCGCGGTTTCCAGATACCGGAACGGAAAATCTTGATTCCTTTACTTGCCAACTGCGTGGCGGTGTTCATCACTTGTTCTTCTGTTTCAGCGGAGCACGGACCGGCGATGATCACCGGGCGTTTCATTTCCACACCAGGGAAATTGAGGGGTTTTAATTCGAGAGGCATATTATGGGTTGTTTGGGGATTGTATAATTTAGTATTTTTTTTGGGGGGGGACTCAGTTCATTGCCTTGACGCGCTCCAAGGCCTCTGCCAGTTTTTCTTCCTTGGCGCAGAGAGAAATGCGGATGTAGCGTTGTCCATTTGAGCCGAAGATAAAACCGGGCGTGATGAACACGCGGGCTTCGTGGAGCACACGCTCCGTGAGGTCTTCCACATTGGCGCAACTGTCGGGGATGCGTCCCCAGAGGAACATGCCGACCTGCCAACTTTCATATTTGCAGCCGAGGGCGTCCATGATTTGTCCGGCGAGCTGACGGCGGCGGCGATAGACATTCACGTTGGCTTCTTCATGCCAGGCATCGTCGTTGCGGTAAGCCTCAGCAGCGGCGAGTTGCAAGGGGCGGAACGTTCCGGAATCGATGTTGCTCTTCACCTTTAATATCCATTTGACAAACTGTGCGTTTGTGGCGAGCATGCCGACGCGCCATCCCGGCATATTGTGGCTTTTGCTCATGGAGTTGAACTCGATGCACACGTCTTTGGCGCCTGGCACTTGCAGGATGCTCAGATGCTCGTGGCCGAGGATGAAGCTGTATGGGTTGTCGTTCACCACGAGAATGTTGTGGCGGCGGGCAAAGTCAACGAGTCTTTCGTAAGTTGACCTGCAGGCTGGTGCTCCCGTCGGCATGTTGGGATAGTTGCTCCACAGGATTTTCACGCCCGTCAGGTCCATCTTTTCCAATTCGTCGAAATCGGGCTGCCATCCGTTTTCAGGACGCAGGTTGTAGTTGACCACCTCTGCGCCGAGCAGACGCGAGAGTGATGTATAGGTGGGGTATCCTGGATTGGGCACGAGGACCTTGTCGCCTGGATTGACGAAGGCCAGCGTCACGTGCAGGATGCCTTCCTTCGAACCGATGAGGGGCTGAATTTCGCTTTGGGGGTCCAAGTCGACCTCATACCAACGCTTGTAGAAATCGGCCATAGCCTCGCGCAACTGCGGGATGCCCACCGTTGGCTGATAGCCGTGGGCATTGGGGTTCTGCGCCTCGCGACAGAGGGTGTCGATGGTTTGCTGCGAAGGCGGCATATCGGGACTGCCAATGGCAAGCGAGATGATGTCCTTGCCTTCAGCATTCATGCGGGCCACTTCTTTGCCTTTGCGTGAGAAATAGTATTCCTGCACACTGTCGAGGCGTTGGGCCGGCTGTATGTCTGGCTGGTTATTTACCTTCATATTCTCCTAATATTTTGAGTTCTTTAATCAGTGGGCGCACCGCATCGATGCTTTGGCGGTAGCGCATATAGTCGTCGTAGGTCACGTCAATATAGAAAAGATATTGCCATTCCCGCCCGATGATGGGCAACGACTGGATTTTGGTGAGGTTTATCTTATAGAACGAGAAGATGCTGAGCACCTGCGAGAGCGACCCTTCTTCATGCGGCAGGGTGAAAACGATGCTGGCCTTGTTGGTGGCGTGGAGGTCGCGCAGACGGTCGGCGTTCCAAGGGTCGCAGAGCACGAGGAAGCGCGTGAAATTGTGTTTGTTGTCTTCGATGCTCTTTTCGAGGAGGCGCATGCCATAGATTGGCGCGGCTCCGGCATGGCAGATGGCGGCGTGTCCGTGCAGCTTTTGCCGACTAATCTTCTCTGCCGCTCCAGCAGTGTCCTCGGCTTCCACCACTTTGATTTGCGGATGGCGCTGAAGGAATCCGCGACACTGCGCCAAGGCCACAGGATGGGAATTGACTTCCTTAATGTCGGCCCAGTCTTCGCCGGGCAAGCACATGATGCTGTGTTCGATGTGCAGTTTGTGTTCGCCGATGATGGTGGCGCCGCTCTGCCGTAGCAATTCATAGTTGTGGAGCAAACTGCCCGCAATGGTGTTCTCGATGGCCATCAATGCCAAGCAGTTGTCGTCTTCCTTCATGGTGGCAAAGAGGTCTTCAAAGGTGTTACACCACACCATTTCGAGTTCCTCGCCCTGGAAATATTCATGGGCGGCAATATCGTGAAACGACCCCCTTATGCCTTGAATTGCTACTTTCATACGGTTTGTTTTAACAAAAAATCCCGCTCCTTTACAGAAGCGGGATTGTAAAATGCTTGAATCATGTTATTTCGTATGGCATACGACGTCCCGCTTCGCTTGCTCAGCAAAGTAAAAATAAGCGTAAAAATAAAAGGACTGTGCGAATGTCATAATTGTCTATTATTTTGATTGTCGTTGCGACCCGCGATACGAGCCTCACGGTTTAACACTGGCAAAAGTAATTATTTTTTTTCGCGCAGCAAACATTTTGCTAATTTTTCTTGCTGCAGACTGGAAATTTATTGCATTACGCCCCAAAACAGCCCTTTCTGCGAAGACAATACACGCGCCACAGCCTTGTTCTTCATAAACGAACTGCGCAACCGCCACATGCTGGTTAATCCCCCCGAAGAGTGGAACGAACAGGACAAGTACAAGACAAGTACAGGACAAGTAACAACATCGATGTGCCAAACTCTCTGAAAACGCTGCTTCTCGCCATCGCCACGAGAGAACTTTCCGTCAGGGAGATGATGGAAAACATGGGATTGAAGGCACGAGCCAACTTTTTGGCCACGTACCTCACGCCTGCCATCAATCAAGGACTCGTGAGAATGTGCTACCCCGACAACCCACGACACCCTCGACAGAAATATCTGTTGAGCGCGAAGGGCTTGGCATGGCTCAATGGGGCTTCGGGTGGAAATTGACCAGCTTGGTAATGCACCACGTCTTTGGGCATTTCCTCTCCCCATTTATAGGTATTTTTGCACACTAAACGCCCCATCTGTGAAAATACATACGGATATATAGCGCCTAACCGAACGAAATATTGTAACTTTGTATCAAAATCAAATTCAAGGCATAACGCCAATGTTTTGAAAGTGTGCCATTTGGGCTTCACGGCCAATAATAAATATATGTAAAGACACGCACATGAAGTGTGCAGAACAATATAATATGACACACCTCACCCCCACCTCTGAAAAAACTCAATTATAAACCCACAAATACAATTTTATGGATTTGTACTCTAATTTCATCGACGGCTCATGGAGCCAGAAAATCGACGTTACGGACTTCGTTCGTAAAAACATCACGCCGTATGAGGGCAACGCTTCGTTCCTCGTTGGCCCAACAGAACGCACTAAGCGCATCTGGGACATCTGTCTCAAAGCTCTTGAAGAAGAACGCAATAACAATGGCGTGCGCTCTTTCGACCCAGACACGGTTTCTACCATCACATCACACAAACCTGGCTACATCGACCAGGAGAACGAACTCATCGTGGGTTTGCAGACCGACGAACTCCTCAAGCGTGCCATCAAGCCTTTCGGCGGCATCAAGGTGGTTGAAAAAGCCTGCGCACAAAATGGCAAGGAAGTTAATCCAAGAGTGAAGGACATCTTCACCCACTACCGCAAGACTCACAACGACGGCGTATTCGACGTTTACACTGAAGAAATCCGCCGCTTCCGTTCTCTCGGTTTCCTCACGGGTCTGCCCGACAACTATGCCCGCGGACGTATCATTGGCGACTACCGCCGCTTGGCGCTCTACGGTATCGACCGCTTGGTTGAAGCCAAGACGGAAGACCTCCACAACTTGACTGGCCCGATGACCGACGAGCGCATCCGCTTGCGTGAAGAGGTGGCTGAGCAGATTAAGGCATTGAAGGAAATTAAGGTGATGGGCGAAATGTATGGTCTCGAACTGGGTCGCCCAGCACAGACCGCACAGGAGGCTGTTCAGTGGGTTTACATGGCATACTTGGCTGCTGTCAAGGAGCAGGATGGTGCCGCCATGTCGCTCGGCAACGTGTCTTCTTTCCTCGACATCTATGTTGAGCACGACCTCAAGCACGGCCTCATCGACGAGACATTTGCACAGGAACTCATCGACCAGTTTGTTATCAAACTCCGCATGGTGCGCCACCTCCGCATGGCTGCCTACAACGAAATCTTCGCTGGCGACCCGACATGGGTGACGGAATCTTTGGGCGGACGCTTCAACGACGGACGCACGAAGGTGACGAAGACCAGCTTCCGTTTCCTCCAGACGCTCTACAACCTCGGTCCTTCACCAGAGCCTAACTTGACAGTGCTTTGGAGCCCTGAACTTCCAGAAGGTTTCAAGAACTTCTGCGCCAAGGTTTCAATCGACACCAGCTCCATTCAGTATGAAAACGACACGCTCATGCGCGAAGTGCGCCACAGCGACGACTACGGAATCGCTTGCTGCGTATCGTTCCAGGACATCGGCCGCCAGATCCAGTTCTTTGGCGCACGCTGCAACTTGGCAAAGGCACTCTTGCTGGCGCTCAACGGCGGACGCTGCGAGAAGACGGGCACACTGATGGTGGAAGGCATCCCCGCTTTGACGAGCGACACGCTCAACTTCGAAGAGGTGATGAAGAACTACAAGCTCGTCTTGACGCAGATTGCTCGCGTTTACAACGAGGCTATGAACATCATCCACTACATGCACGACAAGTATTACTACGAAAAGGCCCAGATGGCTTTCGTTGATACCGACCCGCGCATCAACATCGCTTATGGCGCTGCTGGCTTGTCAATTGCCCTCGACTCGCTCTCTGCCATCAAGTATGCCAAGGTGACGGCACGCCGCAACGCTGAAGGCCTGACGGAAGGCTTCGACATCGACGGCGAATTCCCATGCTTCGGCAACAACGATGACCGCGTTGACCACCTCGGCGTTGACCTCGTTTACTTCTTCACTGAAGAACTGAAGAAACTGCCTGTTTACAAGAATGCTCGCCCAACGCTCTCGCTCCTCACCATCACTTCAAACGTGATGTATGGCAAGAAGACGGGTGCTACGCCTGACGGACGTGAAGCTGGCGTGGCTTTCGCTCCGGGTGCCAACCCGATGCACGGCCGCGACAAGAGCGGTGCTGTGGCTTCTTTGGCTTCTGTTGCCAAACTGCGCTACCGCGACTCTCAGGATGGTATCTCCAACACGTTCTCAATCGTGCCGAAGTCTCTCGGTCCAACGCCTGAAGAGCGCATCGACAACCTCGTGACGATGATGGACGGCTACTTCACCAAGGGGGCACACCACCTGAACGTAAACGCCCTCAACCGCGAAATGCTCGAAGACGCTATGGAGCATCCTGAAAACTATCCGCAACTCACCATCCGTGTGAGCGGATACGCTGTGAACTTCGTGAAATTGAGCCGCGAACACCAGCTCGAAGTAATCTCACGTACGTTCCACGAACGCATGTAATATATCACATCCTTATACGCTGGAGGCCTTCCCTGCAAGTAAAGCAGGGAAGGCCTCTGCTTTTTAAATCGCACAAGGAGGGGATATTCGGAGAAAGAGAAAAGGTTATCGGTCCGTCAACGATATTATCATTTCTCTCTGGGCGAAGCACTAAGGCGAAGCACTGTAGCTCACTTTGCTCGCAAAGTGAGGGCCACGAACACGTAGCGAATATAGCTAACGCTTTAGCGCATGACTTTGTTGGATTTATGGCCGTGTTTGGCCGCCACAATATTCGTCCCCCTCACTTTGCGAGCAAAGTGAGCTACAGTGCTGCGCCTCAGACCTTCGCCGAAGGTTCGCGCAGCGCCGCTGCCCCTGAAAGGGGCTCATATTCCAGGATAGGGGCTTGCCCCTATCTCTCGCCGCAGCTCATCAATTCTCGCTTCTGCCCCTGTAAGGGGCGCATATCGTTGGCGGGGCTTGCCCCGCAGTAATATTCAAGATATGATTCCCTTACAGGGGCGAGATTCATAAATCAGCCTCAAAAGGTAGGGGCAAGCCCCTACCCTAAATATGAGTCCCTTTCAGGGGCAGCGTGCGCCGCGACCCTCGCCGCGAACGCCCTGTAAGGGCAACCAGTCCAGAGCCCAGGGCAACGCCCTGGGTATCAACGCATAAACGCCTACGCCCTGTAAGGGCAAAAGTATGGGCGAACGATTGATTTTTACTTTTGCCCTTACAGGGCGTAGGGATTGGTGACATGGTACCCAGGGCGTTGCCCTGGGCTACGGACTTGCTGGGCTTTCAGCCCGCGCAGGGCCGCAGACAAGGCTTTTTTCGCACAATCTCCACCTACTTAATTTTTATGGAATTTTGAACACCCTACCTAAAGCGCTGGCCATATTCGCTACATGTTCGTGGCCCTCACTTTGCGAGCAAAGTGAGCTACAGTGCTGCGCCGCAGGTGGCAACGCGATCGCGACCCTTTTTTATAAAACCAATCGCCAATTCCAAATCCGGTACTTGAGAACATAGCGGGCTATGCGACTGAGCCTGCTTGCGAAAAAAGGCCCAATCACACGGGAATCAAACGTTTCGGTTTATCCGCGTGGGTAAACACGGGAACGCGTAAACTCCGTGTAATTGGGCCATTGCTTCAGGCTACGCGCCTGATGGACGCACCATTAGAGGCCCGACTTGCGGGCTTCGATTTCTTCGTCGGCAGGACCCCAGATGTCCCATCCGCCGATGCCCTTATCGGGCTTTATGGAGAGCTGGTCGCGGTCTCCACGACTTTCATGCATTGACATGCAGAGCGGATGACACGCCTCGATGTTGAAGGTGGTCATTGCGGGTTTGATATAGGATTTCTTCATGATGGATGATGGATGATAGATGATGAATGTTTGAATTTGATGATGTGGAACGGATGGGGAGGGATCACTTCACCATGACCTTGCGGCCATTGATGATGTAGAAGCCCTTCTTCAGTTCGCCCTGGCTTGCAGCGTTCACGCGGCGGCCGTCGAGGGTGTAGGCGCGGAAGGGAGCGGTGGGGGCATCGGTGATCGGACGGATGGCCGTCGTCGCGCCTTCCGCCAATTCGTTGAGGCTAACGCCGCAGATAGCGACCTTGGCGTCAGAGGGAAGAGCGAGGAAGGCCTTGCCTGCCTTGTTCAGGAACGGTGCGGCGTTGTCTTCAGCCCAATAGAAACCGATGACGGAACGCGTTTCGAAGTCGTAGGAGAGTTTGTAGTAGCGGTCGCAACCCTCGGCGTAGGTCATTTCGTCGGTCAGGGTGCCGTGGAGCAAGTTGCCCTCAGGAGCGTCCTCGGCCGTGGCGGCGATGGGGAGATGGAAGGCATTGCCCTTTCCTGATTTGAGCAGCACACCCGTATGGGCGGGGATCACGTCGCCTGCATTGTAGCAATAGTCGGTGCGGATGCCTCCGTTGTTGTCAGCCAGCACGACGGCGGCCTGCATGCCTGTGGGCACAGCCATGGGCTTGTCGCTATAGGCGGTCAGATAGAAACTCTTGGCAAAGTCGACGGCCTTCCTTTCGTTCAGGCTGATGAAGTTTTCAGCATCCGTAAGGGCATCTTGCAAAGCGTCGGTCGTTTCGCCGGTTTCCTGACCGGCATCCATTTCCTTCTTGGCCTGAGCCATCGCAGTGGTCAGAGCAGAACGTTTTGCCTCGTCGAGGACATCGGCCTTGCAGGGACGGTGGTAAGCGTGGAGTTCGCTCCAGTAGAAGAAGAGGTTGCCGTTTACCTTTTGGTTGTCAGCGGTTTCTTCCACTGTCAGGCGGACATGGCGATAGCCGTTGCCCAGGGAAAGTGGAAGGATTCCGGTCTGCCCAGATTCGTAGCCGTAGGTACAGGTCTGGGTGCCGAGGTCTTCCCAGCTGTCAGCGGCATCGGGCGTGTTGGTGGCATAGACGTGAAGCTTCACAGGAGTGCCACTGTTGTACCCCTGCCGCTTCGTATACTTGAGCACAATCTGCTTGTAAGATGCACGAAAATCCACCTGGAGGTAGTGCCAAGCGCCAGTTGTATTCGTTTCGGTCCATGTGGTGTGGAAGAACGTGGAGCGGTCATTGTCAATCAACGCTGCCAAGGAACCTTCCGTCGGCTCCACAGCGTTTGATAACAGTTGCGAAGCATCGACAATCAAACCGTCGTTGGCTGTGTAGTCAGCCTTGTTTTGAACTGCAGCCACTTGCTTTGCATTGGCGTTTGAAGGGATAAGCGAGGTATAATCGGGAGTGAAAAGTTCAAACGCCTGAGGGTACAGGGTGTTTTGATTTTCTTCTATGATTTCGGCATTATTAACCTTACCTCTTAATGCATTTTTATAGGCTTCAAGCGCGCCATGAGGTACATAAACTTTTAAGCCTGAGATACCATCAAATATATACCATATTGAAGGCGGCATTTTACCTTTGAATCGAACAGTCTTCAGATTGCTGCAATCTTGGAAAGCAAACCCTCCAATACTTGTAACCGAAGAGGGAATGTTTATGGAGGTGAGAGAACGGCAATCTCGGAAAGCATCGCTTTCTATTCCAGAGACAAGATACCCACTCACATATTCTTGTATTTCTGCAGTCGAACTGTTCTTGTCAGCGAGGCCTACTACAACTGCTTTCTGTTCTTGTTCGTTTACCTCATATTTGACGCCGTTCACCACGACTTCTCTTGCCCACGAAGGCAGGGCGCACAGCATACCCACCATCACCAAAAGGCAATGACGAACCAGTGCATGAGATTTGAATGATTTGATTTTGTTCATGTTTTGTGTTTGATTTCAAGGCCATTCCGCGTGCCTCATCCCCCAAAAAGGATGAGGCCACCAACGCAGGATGAGGTTATCCTTCTGCTGGATTTGCGGAATTGCCTTTTGTTAATTGTGAAATTGTTTGTACTCTATGGGATTGCAGGGGCTAATTGATATCTGAAATCAAAACCTTGCAGACAGTCTTGCGCTTCCACTGCCTTGCAGACCTCGTTCCATACAGCTTGTGCATCACTTGGGGAAACCGGAGTTCCTTTAAAGCCTTGCGTGAGATTCTTTGTTATGCAGTGATTGAGAATGCTGCCAGGATGGTTGTTTAGGGGAATGAGAACCCTTTGGAAAACCGGAGCCGTGCTATCCTTCGCCAACTGGCATGGCACGAAACTGAACATGCCATTGACTGGGGCTTGGGGAGTGGCTCCTTTGTAGCACGTAAGAGGTAGCTGGGCAAACTTCCCACCCATTGCGCTGAAGCCCATAATGTAGTCGTAGTGGGTGGGTACGAAACCTGCCAGATCCTTCTTGTGATTCTTAACGGAGTATTCTCGCATATCCCCCACCACAAACACGGTGTCGAGCGCAAAAGCCGGATTACCGCTGCTGTCGGTTACTTTCGAGCCGAAAAGGATGACGCTACCCACGGCAAGTGACGTGAGGTAGGTTGTGCTACTTCCTATATTTTGGTGGCACAGGGAATAGTAGAAGGCATCGGCGAACACGAATGGGTCCGTGTTCTGATAAAGGTTCCCTTGCGAGGAGCATGAGCCTGAAGAAGCGGCAGAGCAAGGATTTGCGTTGCTGGCTGGGGCGGAGCCCACTCCGTTGCCCTTTGCGTTCAAGTCGAGAAAGGGCTCGTGGAGAAAGTGTGGCATTACGCTTTTCTTGGGATAGGGATAGGTGCCCAACACGTGGGAATCGGGCTCCCATTCTCCCCAAAAGTGGAGTAGCGTCGGCTTCGACAGGGTGCCTGCGTTATCCACATACCGACCTTCGGCTCTCATGAATTTGCGCATGTGAGCAGCGCAGTTCCAGAACTTCCTCATGGTCTGTTGGTTGTCAATGCCATGTTCATCTTTAGGATGCATGAACTGAACGACTTTCAAGACACGCTTTTTACCTTTTCCGCTGCTATTGCTGTTGGCGCTTGCCCCATTGCTTGCGCTTGCCCCATTGCCACAAGAGCAGTTGGTGTTACTATTGCTGTTCATGGGATTTGATTTTATTGATTGGTTGAAAATCCTTGTAGATTTAATCGGAGTAATAGCTTAAGTCATGTTTTACATATTACTAAACCTAAAATTTAAAATTATTAATTAACGCGAGTTCGAGATAATATTCTAAAAAGTAAAGAGCAGAAAAACATCCAACC
>OOAE01001394.1_pt1 | contig 17171 bp, 15 predicted proteins | sample 1671271 | NCBI WGS metagenome assembly OOAE01 (sample SAMN06348139, study PRJEB24527) | human gut metagenome | biome: human gut; feature: ankylosing spondylitis patient; material: feces | host: Homo sapiens | place: China | collected 2015-10 | reverse complement strand
AATATTAAAATGGGTTGTATTAATACTTATCATAGGAGTGGTTATCGGTGCTGTCACAGGCGAAGATAAATCCGCTGATAGTACGACAAAACAAACAGAAGCAACTGCTTCAGACAGTCAGAAACAGGAATCTGAGTCAATCGAATATACATCTGTATCTGTAAATGACATGATGGATGCCCTTAATAATAACGCTATGGGAGCGTCTGACAAATATAAAGGTAAATACCTTGAGATTACCGGAAAGCTCACAAACATTGATGCAGCCGGAAAATATATTGATCTCATGGCTGATGGAGATTTTGAGATTATTGGAGTTCAGTGTTACATCAAAAACGACGACCAGAAAGCTAAAATAGCATCTATGTCAAAAGGTGACACTGTTACATTGAAAGGAAAATGTACGGATGTCGGAGAAGTGCTTGGATATTCTCTTGATATTGATGAAATAGAATAAATGCTAAAAAAGACCGGCTCTCGCTACCAACGAGGACCGGTTTTTAAAAAAAAGAAAAATATTTTTACGTTCCGCAAAGCATACTGAAGTGAAACGTATCGCCTGACAAGTCAGAAAGTTTGTTCGGTTAATAAGGAGGAAAAGAAATGGCAACTGCAAAAAAACTGCCATCTGGCTCATGGAGATGTCAGGTATTCAGCCACATCGAAGAAATCCCGTTATCAGACGGAACTATCAAAAAGAAAAGAGTTTATAAATCTTTTACATGCTCAGATCCTAGCAAAAAAGGGAAGCGAATTTGTGAGCAAATGGCTGCCGAATGGGCAGCAAAAAAAGAAAGTGAAGCATTGACTGCGCAATATGTTCCAACAGAAGATATGACATTAAAAGAGGCTTGTAATAAATACATCGAAAGCAGAACAGGTATCTTATCACCTGGAACTATTCGAGAATATAAGCGATCTGTCAAAAGAGACATGGCTAAACTTATGCCATTAAATATAATGGAAATCACTCAAGAGGATGTCCAGGCTGAAATAAATCGTGAAGCACTTACTCATTCGCCAAAAACTGTGTACAATATGCATGGCTTTCTTTCTACTGTCTTGAAGACCTATCGTTCGGATTTTATCTTAAGAACTTCCTTACCTAAAAAGGTAAGACCGAAAATCTATGTACCTACATCTGCCGAAGTCAAAAAGGTAATTGAATGTACTGTAGGTAGTGAATTAGAGATACCTGTTCTTTTGGCAGCGTTCGGTCCGATGAGGCGGTCAGAAATCTGCGCGCTTAATTCTGATCATATCAGCCAAAATGTGGTACATGTCGAATATGCAATGGTTATGAACGATTCTCATGGTTGGGTTATCAAAAGACCAAAATCTTTTGCTGGCGATCGTTTTATTCCATTTCCGGATTTCGTTGCAGAAAAACTTAAAGGTATACATGGAAAAATAACAAATTTAAATCCGGCACAAATATCTAATAGATTCGCTGATGTTTTAGAGGATAATCATATACATCATTTCCGTTTTCATGATTTGCGTCATTATTGCGCATCTGAGTTGCATACTCTTGGAATTCCAGATGTATATATTATGCAGCGTGGCGGTTGGGAGGATGATACCACATTAAAAAATGTATATCGGCACGTTCTGGTTGATCGAGAAAAAGAGATGAATGAAATTGGGAATGATTATTTTTCAAAGCTATGCAACACGAAATGCAACACAAAAAAAGAAAGTGCTGAAAAATAGCGTATATTAGGATTTTTCTTGCAGGTTCAAGTCCTGTCATCCGCATTTTTATGAAAATCTTGTATTCACTGGTTCTCGCAAAGAACGTAGTGTTTTCAATGGTTTCGGCAATTTCAAATTAGCTCATAAAATATGTTATTTTGCCAGTTTTGGTATAAAAAAGAAGAACTATGCAACACGAAATGCAACACGAATTTGATACAATATGTAAAAAACAGCCCCAAGGAATAATTTCCAAGGGGCTTAAATTTATGCTTTTTTGATGTATTTTGCAGAAACAAATCCAAAATATTTTCCGGCAATGCGGATATAGTACCAAGATGCTCCATCTTTGGCTTTCTGAGTAAAGTTCATAACATCGACCTTATTTCCTTTGTTTAACGTTGGGTACTTTTTGATGTTCGGGTATTCTGCCCCAGCCCATGTGCGGACGTTCAGGCTGGAAGCTGTAACCTGTCCAGTGTACAATCTCTGCGTCTTATCTTGCTTTTTAGAAATCGTTGCGGTTGTGTTTTTTACTCCGTCAATCTGGAGATATTTGGTAGCGGCCCAACCGATGCCAATACCTGCAACTTTAACCTTTGTCCACATACCGGATTTCTCACCGTTAATTTCTACGCGATTTCCCTTGTTGATCTGTCCGAGAACATATCCGTTCGGTGTCTCACGAACATATAAATCGTCTACTGTGGATGTGGCTGTGCCGGTTGCTTTCCATGTTTCTGTAACAGCTTTTTCTGCTCCCCAGTCAATCCAAACATAACCGTCAATATCGGAATCGTTAATGGAATAGGATTTATTACGCACAGTTCCGCCATTGGCAACAACACCTGCCACGCTGGATGTGTTACCTTCATTGGTATATACAACACTACCATTGAAGCTGCGGACAGAGCCAACATGGGAACCGTTGCGGAAGATTACCAGCGCTCCGACTTTTGGGGAATTATGCCATGTTCCATTAGCTTTGGCATGATTAGTGACGCTCTCGCAGTTATAGAATCCGCCACCCATAATCTGCAATGCTCTTGTGATTCCCAGAACATTCACCAGCTTCCAGAACTGGTATTCCGCGCACCACGGCTGTCCCTGACATCCCGGTTGTCCCCAAGAATTTACGTCACGGGCAAATTTGGTGTAATTATTGTATCCGGCATTTTTCTGGAAATCATCAAGATAAGCGTTTGTGCGTTTTTCCAGATACGGTTTATTGCCGCCATTGTTTGCATAATAATCACCGAGTTCTGTGAATTTTTGTAATTTTGTTTTACTCACTGTTGCTTCTCCTTTCTGTTCCGTCCGATAATCTGTATAGAATACATCCATATCAACATTTCCACTGATTCCTGAGACTTTTCCTTTGCTGGAATACTGCCAGCCTACACCGACCGATGGCTTCAGTCGTGTTTGGACAGTGCCGTTATCATCCGCTGGATAACGAGCAATCCAACAATCATACTGCTTCAAAGCATCTGACAGAACGTTATTATACCAGTCCAGATTACAGTAGATACCGGCCTTATAACCAGCTTTCTTGATTCTGGTCAGAAACGCTACTGCAATATTCTCGATAGCCTGTTTTCCGAGACTTCTTTGCTGTGCCCATTCCAGATCGTAGAATACTGGAAAGTCAAGTCCACGTCCACCAAGAACAGAAATTACGTTCTCAGCTTCCTCGATAGCTTGTGCCGATGTTAAAGCATAGCTGTACTTATATCCACCAATAAGAATTCCATTGGATTTACAGCCCTTGTAGTTGTGTTCGAATGATGCATCTGTGCCGGATTTCTGATGAATTCTCAAAATTGCAAACTTAATTCCAGAATTCGATACTTTTGCCCAATCCGGTTTCCCTTGCCACGATGATACGTCAATTCCTTTTAACTCCATAGTTAGCTCCTTTCATGAAATCATGAAACATATTTATGAAATTTTCAAAGTCCTTAGTTAACTAAACTGCAAGTTACTAAAAAAATTATTTCACTGTAAGCTTCCAAATGTTGGTGTCGCCCTCATAAAATCCGATTGCGTTTTCTCCGTCGGTAAAGAATGCTAAAGTCGATCTGGAATTGTCTTCCTGAAAAAAATCAATGTAAATATTTTTTAATCCAGTGGCACCAGATCTGAACGATACGCTCTTTATATTTCCTTTGAATGAGGTGTTTTTAGCGTTACTATTTAATTCATTAAGAGCCCCCACTACAGTCTTGTTTGAAGTCTTCAAGTTATTGATTACTGCATTTGTCAATTTATTGACCATCCAGTTCCAGATTCCGCTGAATGGTGAAAGTTTGTTTGTTTTTGATGCAGCATCATAGAGCATTAAGGTATCTGCATCTTCTGGAGTTGCCTTTACTGTGTATTCATTAAATTTTGCCATATTAATTCTCCTTTTCTATATTGAGCTTTTCATAAAGCTGATTAATTAATTTTTCTTGTCGGTCAAGCTGTTCTTTCTGGCTTTTTATCATCGCGAACATTGCGGGTATCATGATACGTTCGTTCCAGTCCTCAACAAGTCCGTTTTGATGCCGAGCAGCTTCTGGAAAGAATGCTTCTACATTCTCGGCAATAAACATCGGGATATATCTTCCTTCATTCTCGTCCCCTTTAACTAGATATCCCTCTTTATATTTTGCCCAAAGTGGTTTGATATTGTACCATTCTTCAATTTCTTGCTCTGAAATATCATTTCCAATATCTTTATAGCGTTTCGAGGATGAAGATTTCAGCATCAGCTGTTTGTATCCTGTACGTCCATCCCAACAAACAGTATTTGATGATGTCGTATACTCCATGTCTTCTATCTTTGGCGATTTTGTGAAAGATGCAGGATTGGTAACAGTTAAATCTCCAAATGTACCGGTATCAGCCGATACTTCTGTTGCACTAATATTAAGCTCTTCGGCAGTCCAGTCGATTCCCCACGTCGTTTCAACGTATTCAATGTCCGCAGTGCTGCTAAAGTATTTTTCGGCACTAACAGGATTTATTCCAGTATCTGAAAAACAAATTCCTGTATATTTCATGCGCGTAGAATTTTCTTCATAGCTTGTAAATGCAGTGTAGCCTGAGTAATCTATCAGTCCCTTCACGGTGCCTTTTTTATCTTTAATCTTTAGGTATCCGTTGCCGTTTTTGGTTCCACCTAGAATTGCGGCGTTTCCCATCAATGCGTCTAAACTGATGTACAGATGTCCATTCAGATAGTAGAGACCTTTAAATTCTCCGTCATTGGACAATATCTCAACAATCTGCTCCTGCGTAAGCATGCCAACGTCAACAGCAACCTGCCATGTCTGCTGATCGGCGATTTTAGTTCTTCCGGAATCCGTATAAATTGTTGCACGTATCATTCCGTCAGCACCAAGAGAATAGCTATCTGGATTAATAGTTATTCCACTGGTCTGTGAATTAAAGGCCATTTTTGTCCATGTTTTTCCGGCATCTTTGCTGTATTCTACTATCCACCAGGTTTTAAAAGTTGCTTCGTCACCCTGTCCATCTCTGTAATACGCATGAACATTGAATGGATTAGGAGTTATTTTCTTATCCTGTCCCATCATCAGGACTCCTGCGTTGGCTCTCAGGTAATACGTTCTTCCTGGAGGCCCGTCTTCTCCACGCATTCTCGCCCATGTATATTTCGCTGGGTCTGCACTGTCCGTCTTTTCGAAATCGGAATAATGACCAATGTAAATTCTATCTGTATCAGTTGTGGAAAAATCCACAGTTCCGTCAATACTATTTGCATAAGCGGTATGGATGTAAGAAGTTTCTCCGTTCTCTCCCGGAATGCCAATTCCATCCGCTCCGTCTTCGCCGCGAAAACGGCTCCAAATGTAATCTTTCGGATTATCAGACGGTGTTTCTGTAGTTTTATTATCAGCAATTCCAACATAGATTGCTTCTGTGACTGTATAGATTTTATCCCCGGTACTGTCCAGTATGGGACTTTCGGCGCTGTCCAGAAGTTTTACATAATCTGGGCTATCACTCATATCAGAGCCATCCGGCATGGATGCGTATTTTCTCCATGTATAAAGCTGTTTTCCGTTTTTCCCTGATTTCTGCTTGGAAATCGTAAATCTCTTCGTTATAGAAAGATTAATCAGGTACGTTGCCTTAATATCCACCCATCCATTGTCTGCACTCAAGCCTGTGACAGTGTAAGTATGCGTATCTACATCCCAAGAGCCGGTTACACTGTCTGATTTTGTAATGGTATAGCTACAATCATTTGTGATATCTGACGAGCCGTACATAACTTTCGCTGTAGTTGTCACTGTTGGAAATACCGGAATGTTTCCGTCTGCGTCAGATGTGATCGTCTGCATATCGTTCGACAGCTGGAATGTCATATTCTTGGCATCCGCAATATTGTTGTCCATTTTTGTCAGTTTATCCGGCAAAGAACTACCACCAATTACAACATTATCACCACTGATGATTACTTTTTTGGTGTCCATATCAACCTGGAAGATTATGTTTCCATCACTATCTCTGACAGTCAGTGCGCCTGTGTCAATATAATCAGCATTGATACCATGTGCGTACAGAATTTTTGCTATCAAATCGCCTGTCAGAAAGAAACCGTAAGGATATGTTTTGCCACCATCATTGGATACGCCAATGGCTTCTGCTGTGAATTTAATTACATTTTTTGATTCTGCAAGTGTAGGCTTGTCATGCAGATATGTAATAGTACTGCCATCTTCCTGTGCGACTGATGTTTCATATAATCCAGAAGAATTTTTTAAGGTTTCTTCTAATTTCTTTACTGCTTTTTCTCTAGCTGATTGTTCTTTTTTAACAAGTCGTCTTGCCTCTACGATTGCCTTAGTGGATTCTGACTGGAACTTGCTCTGCCCTCTGATAGGGTCGTCGGCTTGAGTTTTTACAGTAGTCTTTCCATTAACGGAACAAGAAACGTCCGTCAGCGGAGTTATATATCTGTTCCATTTGCGATCATAAGTATATGCCATATCTCCAAACTCAATGAGTGGGTTATATACAAGTTCTCCCGACATGTTACGGAATTTAGCTCCAATTATGGAATCGCCAATTTGAGCAGCTACCGTGTCCAAGTCCGAATCCGCAACAAGGTCGTTCTCCAATTCAAGAACATATCCTGTGCTTCCGTACATGGCTTCATTTTCTCTATTTTTTAGCTTGATTCCAGTAATCACAATATCATCACTAGAAACGGTTGGACTTGTAAAAAAGTCTTTGAGCTTTTCGGATGTGTCAACTGCTGATTCGATCAGTGTCAAGAATCCATCACTATCAATTGTCCAGTTCCCTGTCGGACTGATAAAACTTTCTGAGTCAATACTTGCGCCGCCTTTAAATGTTACATTTCCATCAGCGTCCACTACTGCGTTGTAATCTTCTTGTACATTGGAAAAATCCCATCTGATAAATCGCAAGTATCCTCTGCTGTCCAGGCGAGCGTTCGCAGTCTCAAGCATTGCTGCCCATCCGAACAACTGACGAAACGTCATGTTTTCCGGAATCTCTGACACGATCAGATTTCCATGAGCCATGGAGACTTCTGACGGAATACCAAGAGTCTCACACGCATCTCTAACAAGAGTCTCTATTGACTGTGGCAGAACCAGATGAGATATATAAGTTGCGTTCGTTTTATACATATCGTCCAAAGCGGTAAAACTAAGGATTTCGCCATATTGTTCTGGTGTCGTAATTGTATAAATACCTTTATCAATGGTTTCGACTCTGTCTTCTGTCGCTGCTTTTGTTGCCAGAATCGCACCGCCACTCTGGTCAAGAATTGGCTCATAGTTTTCATCCAGCAATTCATCTGTTGTAGCCGAACTTGCTACAGAGGTCTGCATTTTAAGATACGCATGAACTTTTGCCATGTAGAAATTATAGTTTTTCCACTGATCAGAAGTGTTGTCCAACTCCAATGTCATGGATTTACAAACAACGCAGCCAATCGGAAAGCTGCTACTTTCTGCACAATCGGAAAAGGTGCAGTTTTCACCCATGATTTCATTTTTGACTGTTTTTACAGTTCCGTCAGGAAAGGTGATTTCCACTTCCTGCCAGACTCTTTCTCCGTCCTGTAGTTTTTGTTTGAACGCATCAGATACATTAATCAAGTGGATTCACCCCCTGCATGTTAAAAGATATTTTTGATACAAATTTTAAGTCTGGAGATATTTCTCCAATAGTTAGGCTTGCTTTTCCAACATAAAATGGGTCGGTTCTCCATGCCATGTGATAAAGCGACCAATGGTACAAATTGAAAGTTTTTCCTTTTGCGATAATTTTGAGAATTTTGTTTGCTTCTATAACTGGAACGTTTGATGCTTCATAGCTATACTGTTCGACTGTAAACAATGGAGTTAACAACGCTTTTCCGAACTGCGTACGGTTACTACCTTCTGAATAAGTTGTTTCGAGGTTATATCCCATATCTTTGTCTGGCTGATAGATGGAGGCCCCGTTCATCTTGTATCGTTTTGTTATACTTTTTGGAATAGTTGCCACGTTTCCACCTCCTATGCCAGTTCAAACGGATTTCTTCCGCTTGTGCTGCGTCTTAATTTTGCTTCATCAATAATTTCATCAAAGATTGTTCTACGGTTAATTTGAGCGGTAAAGCGATAATCTCCACCGGAACTGCTTCCAGATTCTTCACGAACAATCTTTCTGAGCAGAGCTTCTGGTGTCTCGATGTTGTTTCCTTGCTTCTGATCTCCTAACACAGCGAGAAATTCTGATCTTGGAGGAATAACGGCACCTTTTGCAAGATATGGAATAGTTGGAACTCTCGGAAATGTTGCACTAAATCCGATTGTTTTCTTACCGAACGGCGTAGGTACTTCCCACGGACCAAATGACATTGCAGATTCAATTCCACTGATCGCGCCGTTCACCGTACCGATTGCGCCATTTACGATACCGATAACTTTATTGAATATCTCTTTAACTTTGTTTTTAATACCCTCGAACGTATCAACAACCTTGTCTCTTGCACTTTTGAATTTATCAACGATTCCATCAACTATCCTCTTTACAACTTCTTTTATAGTGGACCATATAGCGTCCCACTTTTCTTTTGCACTTGATTTGATACCATTCCAGATAGAAACAATCTTTTCTGCCAAATCACTTAGTTTGGATTTTATTCCATCAACGAAAGTTATGGTCTTATCTTTAATCCAATCCCATACCGCACCCGCAACTTCTTTAATCTTGTCCCAGTTTTTATACAGTAATACGCCAATTGCAATGCAAGCTGTTACTGCCGCTATAAAAATTCCACCCGGTCCGATAGCCGTTGCAATAGCTTTAATTCCTCCCATAATGCCGCTAGAACCAGTCATAAGTGCAATAAGACCTTTTATAAAACTCGCTACTGTCGTTATACTTCCTGCTATTCTTGACGCTAGCCCTGCAATTTTCGCCGCCGCAAATGCTCCAATCAAAGCTGCGCCGAATGCTTCGATAATTGGCTGATGGTCTGCGAAAAATCTTGCCAAATCAGACACTAGGTTGATCACTATTGGAATTCCCGTTTCAATCAGCCATTTCAGCATTGGAAGAACAATATTGTTATAAATCCATTCAAGAACATTTCCGATAGATTCCAGAATTGGCGCAAACGTACTTGTTAGATTACTGATAGATTCCAGTAGAGGATAGAAATTAAGGTTCGCCGCCCATGTTGCTGTATCCTCTGCGATTTTTTCAACAAACTGCATAACCACCACAAGGGCGTCTGCAATGTTCTGTATGATCTGCGTTCCAACATTGTTCTTATTCCACGCATCCGCAAAACCGGATGCAATATTCCCGATAGTTTTAAGAACGTTCTGAGCAATCCTCAGCATGGTCGTAAGCATCGTTGCGCCTGTGCCATTTGTCCAGACCTCTACAAGGCTTTTGCCTACACTCTTGGCAAGCTTTGCGATTCCTGATAAAGCAATGTTTGCCGCATCAATGGTATTCTTGCCCTCTTTTTTCCATGCGTCCTGAAATGGTTTCCAGAGTTTTTTGAGAAGGTCAGCAAGTTTCTTTGCGGAATCACTAATCTTGTCAAGCGCAGTTTCGCCCTCTGCCAGGCTACCATAATCCACACTGCCAACCGAACTCGGTAATCCTCCACCCCCAGAACCAGTTCCACCAGACCCAGAACCGGATGGAGTTGAAGATGCGCTGCTTCCTGTAGAACTAGCCTTGTGAACTTCATCAAGCGATGAAAGATAGTTTTTTGTTTCCTTATTCGCTTTTTTTGTGGCTTTTGCATTGTCGTTCGTGGCATCTGCCAATTTCTCTGCATTGTCTGCTGCCTGTCCATACTGGTCCGCTGTATCTGCGATCGCGTCTGTTCCGGCAAGACCTGCTCCACTTCCACTTGTCTGACCAGATGATTTCTTGCCAGTAATCAGTTCTGTGAAGCTTTTAAATGCATTCGCTAGGGTTGCCAGCTTGCCTAGCAGAACATTAATTACTTTCAGAACAGGTGTAAAAATATTAATCAATCCCTGCCCGACTGTTGCCTTGAGAGATTGCAGCTGTAACTGCATCACTCGCACCTGGTTCGCCCAACTATCCGATGTTCGAATAAAATCACCAGATGCGGCTGATAACTGTTTTTGCACAAAAGCCAGACGGAGGGCAACTTTCTCTTGTTCGGTCATTTCAGATGTGGTCTTGCCATAGCCATTCGCAAGTGCGTACTGGTCAAGTGCCGACTGAGTCATTACCACGCCCAAATCTTTTAATGTTTCCGTTTCGCCCGTAAAAACTGATTTCAGCTTGATATAAGCCAAGTCCTGACTGATGTTATAGAATGATGCTACGTCACCAGTTAGCTGTGTCAGAGCCGTTGACATATCATAAGCCTGTGCTTCTGAGAATCCGAACGACTTAGACATTGCTCCGAATGTACCAACATACCGCTTTGCCATTGTCTCTGACAGTCCGGCTGAGGTCATAGCATTTTTTGCAAATTCATTAACTTTGTCAGACATGGTTGTAAATGTAACATCGACCACGTTCTGTACTTCCGCAAGGTCAGAGCCGAGTTCCACGCACTCTTTGCCGAACTGTACTAACTTACCAACTGCAAAAGCCCCACCAATCAGCAGACCGATTTTTTTTACAGCACTTCCAAGGCCGTTAAATGACTGTTTTATAGCTGAGACACCATTCTGGACACCGGTTGTATCCATTCTGGTATCAATAATGACTGAGCCATCAGCAGCCATACATTCACCTCCTAACTATTTGAGGTTTAACATCTCATTCAGCGCATCCTTGTACGCTTGCTCCTCTTCGCTGAGACGTGTTTTTATATCAATAATGTTCTTATTATCGTGATAGAATTTCTTTTCCCATTTATCCAGACGTTCACCTTTTGCCTTTTTTGACCGGATTCCAACAACTGTATTGAACAGGCATTCACCAGATTCCATAAAGTACCCAAAGAACGTCCACCAGTGCATATAAGGTATGGCTCTGATTTCTTTACCGGCAACCTTGTTTACCGCCGGAACAATCATGTCTCCGTCCTGCTCCCAGTCCATTAAACGGGGCTTTGGTTTATTTGGATTATCGTCTGACTGTCCGCAGTCAATGAATTCCGATGCTTTCTGACAAGCTTCGTTCAGACACTCAGCCGGTATACTCTGCCAGTCCTCAAACAGAATCTGTAACACAACAACTGCTTTTGCCTGCTCATCCAGCTCCGGGTCATTCATGGCAATCAGAATATCTATAATCGCACGAAAATCCGTTCTGATAGAAAAATCCACCCCACTTATGTTCAGTGAGGTGGGTAGCTCATAGGCGGTCATTTTGTATATTTCTCCACGTACTTATTGACTGCCGTCTGCATTTTCTTTTTTCTCTTTTCGATTTCCGGTGCGATTGCTTCTGCGATCTTGTCAAGTACGATGTAGGCGAATACCTGACCATTACTGAATACAGTAGTCGCTGTGATCGGCTCCTTGAACAGGTCTTTTGATGCTTCATATCCGAGCAAATAGTTGATTTTGTCTTCGATCTGTTTGTTCAGTTCTGCCACTTCCTTACCAGATGTGACTTTTTGAATAGAGTTTTTAAGCTGGTCAAAGTACTCTCCCAGTTCCTCCGCACGTGCTGCTACATTGATATCAGTCGGGTTAAGCTTGAAAGAAGAAAAAACTTCGTCTTCGTTGTTGGTAAACGTGAATGTAAAAATTCCATCATCAATTTTGGTATTAATTACTTTTGCCATTTAGCATATCCTCCTTGTGTATGTGCTTATTCACTGTCAGCTGTGAATGTACCGGAACTGATATCAAATTTTCCTTTTACACGTTCGCCAACATAGTTGACAGTAAATGGAATCTGATAGCCAGATGTGTCACCGCCGTAGGAAGTCGGCACAACGTAGCAATCCTGCTGATATGCTTCATATTTGCCTGCTGTAGCTTCTGTCCAGAGATGAACCTCAACTGCTTTTGTTTTGAGGTTGTCGTCTTTGAGACGTCCATCTACAATCTTCTGTAACGCTGTGAACAGATCAGAAGTAGTGTCTGCATAGAACGGATCAGCGTCAGAAGAAACTTCGTAGCCGTTATGCTTGAATGTGGATTCTCCAAGAATATTTTTAGACGTTTCAGTATCTGGATTGAGTTCAACGTTATACTCTTCCAGATCCTTTCCAAGACGCTCATATTTCGGTGTCAGTCCTCCGCAAAGAGAACCTGCATCGATATAATGAGCCATATATTTACGGTCAATCTTGCCTGTAACTGCCATAGAAATGTCCTTTCTGCCTATAACTTTTAAAAGGCTGTGTAGGTTAGCGACCATCTCCGATTGATAGCCGGTTGTTACTTGTTATATTACTTCATAAGTGTTTTCGTAGCGTACCGATAATGGCAATAACCAGTCCTGTACGCCACTCTCCTGCGGTTCTAAACCATAGGAGTTATCACGGGTGATACGTTTTATCACTCGCCCCTGTGAAAGCTCTGGAAAAGCATTTAAGCGCGTCTCAGAGCCGTTTATAATAACTGGTTCTCGGCATATCCATTTACCGAGATTATCCAGGAACTTCTGAACAGATAACTTCTGCCGTTCCTTGTCGGATGCTGTTCGGTACACTACATAAAATGGGTACTGACAAATTTGGTGCATTACTCCACAAACATCTTCTTTTTCCGAATAAATCAAGGCCCCGTTGTCCGCTGAGAACGCAATTCCGGATTCTTTGCCGAGTTCCTCGAATTTGATTGTTTCATTTTCGTATAGTCCCGGATACTGGTTCAGAAGTGCTTTCATGGCATCTGTCAGAATCTCATATCCGGTCGCATCTTTACCAATAGGTTTATCCGCCATGTCTGCCACCTCCTGCCTGTGCTTTTACTTTGCGAATCCATGTACTGCCATATTGCCGTTTAGCGGCATCAAACCACTTTGCCTGTGCCCGTGGGTGAGCCTGTTTGGTGTATTCAAGATTTTCCTTTGCGGCTGTCCGACCAGAAAACTGACTAACGAGAACTTTCTTTACTCCACGTCTCGCGTAGGGACTTCCGGTCAATTCATCAACCATTCCTTTTCCTTCGTACAGGAAGCGCCCATAAGGGGCCGCCGCCGCGCATACTTTCCCAGTTCCTTGCAAGGATGTACTCTCAACTCTCGTTCGATTAATGAAGTCCCCTGTAATCATCGGCATAAACGGCACCATACTATCCATGACCATTCCATCAAGGAGATACTGGGCTTCTTGATACTGTTTGGAGAACCTGTCCATATTCAGCTTGATTTTCATATCTCCGTCAACTATGGAGAATCCTTTGAAATGATGAATTTTACTCATATTACTTACCCAAAATCTCAAAATGTGGAATCAGCGTATACGGTCCGCCTACACTGGTAATCTTAAACACGTTATCCTTATTCTCGTTCATGTACTGGTAGAATCCGTTCCGATAGTCGCTGTCAGTTACCGTCCCACCAGTCCACTCGCCCTCCCAGAAGAACGATTCATCTGAGAATGTGATAGTATCCTCTAGAGCGTTGTTGATCTGCTGTTTCCACTCTTTAGGCGGCACCCATGGGAGAATCTTACCGTCTCTATCAGTAATGGTTATATCGCCATTCTGGACAGTGTAACGGATGTGCAACTGTGCGTTGTCTGTTGTATCTGGTCCGTACTTTTTAAGGATTGCCCCTTTGTCCGTAATGAGGTCAACGCCGGATAAAACATGAGGATACCAGTACGCATCTCTTGTCGTGGCTGATTCGTAATAATTAAAAACCGTCACCGTTTTTTCGTACATGATACCCTCTCCTTAATTATTCTTTCTGCATTGTCTGCTTGATAATCTGATTCACACCAGTGGCCGACAATCCATTAAACATGCCGACCGCAACCGCTGTGATATAATCCGATGCCGGGAAATCCGGTATAACTCCCATTCCGACCGCTCCGAGAATTCCACCAATAACCGCCATGATTACCGGAATCCATTCATCAGAGATTCTTTTTGATGCTTTACAGCCCATTCCTACAATGTAGCAAATCATAACGATTGCGATACATGAGCCTAATGTTGAAATGTCCATCATTTATCACCTCCCAAATCAATTTTCCCAGACATTAAATCTGGTAAAAGTACGTCTCTTAATTCTATCAAGTACCTGTTTTCTTCATTGTTCAGATACATTATGTGTTGCTTCCACATCTGTAAAATCGAGAGCAGTATAGTTGATATATTGTTCTTGCTTCCGTTTTCAAATTTCAGTTCTCCTGCTTTCTTCGTCATGGAAATAAAATTTTCTTTTTCAATTTTCTTTCCAGTAAAAACAAGCATTTGATTCATGGAATCCGCTGTTTCTTCTGACTGCTTGAACATCTGGAATATGTCATATAATCCGATTGATTTTGCAAGTGTTTCATTCATTGTCAGCTTGAGACCATTTTTTTCACTGATAACTCTGTTTAAGTCGTCAATGATTTCTCCATAATCTCTGTGTGCGAAATCCTCTTCTTTAAATTCAAGGTATCGTGTTGGGAGAAGAGTATATCTGTTTTCTACTACAGTTTGAAAAGGCACGCTTTTTGAAAATTCTGGAATATTTTTCTGGTTAATAATGGAATCAATGGCACTTTCCATCTGCTCATCAGAAAACACATTAACAGCTTTTTTGTACGTTCTATTTTCGTGACTTGTGCCGCCGAATTGTCCATTTTGCTCTCTCTGTTCTACATTACAAGTTTTACGCATATCCAAAAATGCAATATGTGTTGTCTTTTTCTTTTTATTCAATGTCAAAAGGCACGTTGCAATCGCAGTGGCTTCAAACATTTTATCTGGACATAAAATAACTGATTCTATCAGATTCTTCTCAACAAGATACTTTCTTATTTCTATTTCATTTTTTAGTTTTGAAGTTAATATCCCACATGGAAGAATCATTGAAACCTTTTCATTGCAGTTATCCAATGCGGTCAGAATAAAAGCGTAATTTGCATTGCTTTCTGGTGGCAACTCGCAGTCATTAAAGCGAGGTTGTAACTGTGCAAACGGCGGTATCTTCCACTTCATGTTGTAAGGCGGATTTGAAATACAACTGTCTGTTTTTTCTAGTTTAAAATTTTCTGTCTTTTTTACAGAAGAATATTTATCACCTTTCTTTACAAGATAAGTTGCGAAAACTTCATCCTGCAATGCGTCACCATTTACAACGACTGCATTAATATTTCTTACTGCCAGATTAAAAAGTAGAATTGGGATAACTGTTTTATCGTACTCATAGCATACGAATTTCAATTTGTTATTCAGATTCCACTTCTGAATAGTCAATGCACCACTTCCAGCGCATAAATCATATACAGACCGTTCGTTTTCTGTCTGCACCAGTTTTCCAACAAATCTTGCCAATGAAACAGGCGTATAGTCCTGCATCTTTACTTTTCTATCAGCAAGATAATACTGGAAAATCTTCTGCAACCAGTCAATGGATAAGTCCTCAACCAGATTGCAAAATCTGTCAAAATATTCTGTTTTTCCATTCAGCACAATTTCCATCAAAGAATCTGGAATCTGTTCTGGACTTTCAATATTCAACAGTTCTATTACTTTGCTGGTGAGTTCTTTTAATTCCATTTTTACACTCCTGCATACAATACTGGTATTCCATCATCCGTCCTTACTCCCATCAGAAGCGGTAAAGCTGTCTTTAAGAGTAAGTCATTCGTTTTCCGCACATCTCCGGCGGCGGCATATACCGCACTCCACTCCTTTGCGCTCGCTCCAATCTGCTGTGGCGTTGCATAAGAGATAGATTCACTGCCAGAAGATACAGATGTTACAATGCCTGTCGTGCTACCACCAGACCCGATTACGGTTGATGCACCGCTCACAGCGGCATTGGTAGCATTCTTTTCAGCAAGCTCAATCTGATACATTAATTCAGCCAATGAACAGACCGCCTTTTTAATACGTTTCTGTGAACGCTTATCAGCTGGCAGTCCGTCCACCAAATTATCAAATGTCAATGTATCAATAAAATCGCTGGCTCTGGCTGCCAGACGATCAAAGTCAGCTTTTGGCACGACATTGCCATAATAGGATTCTGTGTAAAAATCATAATCTGCATAAGCCATGCCAGCTACCTCCTAATCGATCATCATTTTGCTGTTACGCTTGCACTTCCGGCGTTCAGTGCTTTGTATGTTCCATCACACTCAACCACTGTAATCTTCTGTCCGGTTGCTGCTGTGATATCGGCTTTTCCATCCCAAGTACTCCAGTTTCTGAGATTCTGTCCATATCCAACAGTTACTGCATCTGCTGCAACTTTGTATTTATATACGTTGTTGGCATTTTCCTTAGTCGGATTTACGGTAATTTTTGTATCACCGCTTGCTGTTCCAGCCACGGAATTTACTGTCAGAGTACCAAGTGTTGGTGTCTCATCAATGGTGATTACTGCGATTGCGTCAATGTACTCCGCAAAAAGAGTAAGTCCCATAACTGCAAACGCCTCGGAAACTGCTGTGTGGTAGTTGCCCTGTGTATGGAATCCGATCAGGTTTGTCTCGCCGGAAACGGTATACACCAGACCTGCTCTCGCAAAGTCAGATTCGTTCGGGTCTACATAGTAAAGTACGATGTTCTCAACAGGAGTTGCAATAACCTGTCCTCTTGGAATCTCACTGTCAGATAACAGGAAGATAGTATTGAATCCCATAAAATCTTTCATGTACTGGAAGCCGAACTGATTCTGAATAGTGATCTCAGCCGCTCCAAGGTATTCATATACGTCCAGAATGTTCACAAATCCAACAACACCAGTCACATTTCTGTGCATCTGCTTGAACTTGTTTTCTACGCGCCCTTTAGCCATTGCCAGAGCCATCTGGAATGTAGTTTCTGTGGAAGTAAGTGTACCGGTTTTCAGATAGTCATAGAATCTGCCGGTAA
>OOAE01001393.1_pt1 | contig 17192 bp, 9 predicted proteins | sample 1671271 | NCBI WGS metagenome assembly OOAE01 (sample SAMN06348139, study PRJEB24527) | human gut metagenome | biome: human gut; feature: ankylosing spondylitis patient; material: feces | host: Homo sapiens | place: China | collected 2015-10 | reverse complement strand
CCTTCATCGACTTGCCGATGCCGAAGAAGCCCTCGGCGCGGTCGACGTAGAGCTTGGCATTGGTCACGGCGACCTTCGTGGCCTCGATGTTGTCGAACTCACGCAGCTCGGTGCGGCGCTCCTTGCCCTTGCCGTACTTGTCGCGGATACGCTCGTAGTAGGCCACGGCGTATTCGGTGAGGTGGTCCAGGTCGTACTGCGTCGACTTCAGGTCCTCCTCGATCTGGCGGATCTCGTTGTCGGCCTTCTCGCTGTCGTAACGCGAAATACGGATAAATTTCAGCTCGGTGAGCTTCTGCACGTCTTCAAGCGTCACTTCACGTCGCAGCCGCATCTTGAAGGGTTCCAGACCCTTATCCACGGCGGAATAAGCCTCCTCGCGGCTCTTGCACCCCTCGATCAGCTGGTAGAGCCTGTTCTCGATGAAGATGCGTTCGAGCGAGGCGGCGTGCCATGCCTCGCTCAACTCGCCCAGCCGGATTTTCAGCTCCAGCCCCAGCAGCGACTTGGTGTGCTCGGCCGAGCGGCGCAGGATCTCCGAAACCCCGAGGAAGTGCGGCTTCTCGTCCCAGATGACGCACGAGTTCGGGGCGATCGACACCTCGCAGTCGGTGAAGGCGTAGAGCGCGTCGATGGTCTTGTCCGACGACTCGTCGGGCGAGACCTGAATGACGATTTCGACCTTGTCGGCCGTATTGTCGTCGACCTTTCGGATCTTGATCTTGCCCTTGTCGTTGGCCTTGATGATCGAATCCTTGATCGACTCGGTGGTCGTGGTATAGGGAATCTCGGTGATGGCAAGCGTCCGTTTGTCGATCTTCGAAATCTTCGCCCGCACCTTCACCGTGCCGCCGCGAAGGCCGTCGTTATAGCGGCTCACGTCGGCCATGCCGCCCGTCGGGAAGTCGGGGTAAAGCTGGAAATCACGTCCCTGGAGGTGCGCAATGGCGGCGTTGATCAGCTCCACGAAGTTGTGGGGCAGGATTTTCGAAGCCAGTCCCACGGCGATGCCGTCGGACCCTTGGGCCAGCAGCAGCGGGAACTTGATGGGCAGCGTAACGGGTTCCTCCTTGCGGCCGTCGTACGACAGCATCCACTCCGTCGTCTTCTTGTTGAAGACCACGTCGAGGGCGAATTTCGAAAGACGCGCCTCGATATAACGGCCCGCGGCGGCCTCGTCGCCCGTGAGGATGTTGCCCCAGTTGCCCTGGCAGTCGATCAACAGGTCCTTCTGCCCCAGCTGCACCAGCGCGTCCTTGATCGAGGCGTCGCCGTGGGGGTGGTACTGCATGGTCTGCCCCACGATGTTGGCCACCTTGTTATAGCGGCCGTCGTCGATCACCTTCATGGCGTGGAGAATGCGCCGCTGCACGGGTTTCAGGCCGTCGCCCACGTGAGGCACGGCGCGTTCCAGGATCACGTAGGAGGCGTAGTCCAGGAACCAGTTCTTGTACATGCCCGTCAGCTTGCGCACGCCCCCCGTCTCGGAGGTCAGGCGCGCATAGCGGCCCTGCGCCGCAGGCTGCGCGGCCTCCTGAGGTGCGGCGGCATCCGCGGCAGCGGCCGTTTCGGGCCCGGTCGCGGGGTCGTCGTTGGGATATATCTCTTCGCTCATAGTCGTTTAATTTTCAATCCGATCTCCGGCCGAAAAAACCGGCCGTCACGCCTCGCCGATCTGCAAGTCGCCCTCCACGATATCCTCCTCGATGCGGAGATTGTCGACGATGAATCCCTGCCGTTCGGGCGAGTTCTTGCCCATGTAGAACTCCAGCATGTCGTGAATGGGATCGTCCTTCGTCAGACGCACCTTGTCCAGCCGCATCCGTTCGCCGATGAACTCCTTGAACTCGTCGGCCGAGATCTCGCCCAAACCCTTGAAACGCGTGATTTCGGCCTGCGCGCCGCACTTGCGGATCGCCTGCTGCCGCTCCTCGTCGGTATAGCAGTAGAAGGTTTCCCGCTTGTTGCGCACGCGGAACAGCGGCGTCTGGAGGATATAGAGATGGCCGCCGCGGATCACGTCGGGGAAGAATTGCAGGAAGAAGGTCATCAGCAGCAGCCGGATGTGCATTCCGTCGACATCGGCATCGGTGGCGATGATGACCTTGTTGTAGCGCAGGTTGTCCATATCCTCCTCGATGTTGAGCGCCGCCTGCAACAGGTTGAACTCCTCGTTCTCGTAGACCACCTTCTTCGTCAGGCCGAAGCAGTTGAGCGGCTTGCCGCGCAGCGAAAAAACCGCCTGCGTGCGCACGTCGCGGCTCGTCGTGATCGAACCCGAGGCCGAGTTGCCCTCCGTGATGAAGATCATCGACTGCTCGGCCAGGTCGTTCCTGTCCGTGAGGTGTATCTTGCAGTCGCGCAGCTTCTTGTTGTTGAGCGACACCTTCTTGGCCGTCTCGCGCGCCTTCTTCTGAATGCCCGAAATCGCCTTGCGCTCCTTCTCGTTCTCGACGATCTTCTTCTGCAACACCTGCGCCGTCTCGGCATGCTTGTGCAGGTAGTCGTCGAGGTGCTTGCCGATGAAATCGAGTACGAAGTTGCGCATCGAGACGCCCGGCTCGATCTCCTTCGACCCCAGCTTGATCTTGGTCTGCGACTCGAACACGGGGTCGGTGACCTTGACCGAGATGGCGGCGATGATCGACGTGCGGATGTCCGACGCATCGTAATCCTTGTGGTAGAACTCCTTGACCGTTTTGGCGATCGCCTCGCGGAAGGCCGCCTGGTGCGTACCGCCCTGCGAGGTGTACTGCCCGTTGACGAACGAGTAGTAGCTCTCGCCGTAGCCCGACCCGTGCGTGATGGCCACCTCGATGTCGTCGCCCGAGAGGTGGATCGGCGCATAGAGCGGCGCGTCGGACATCTTCTCGTTCAGCAGGTCCAGCAGACCGTTCTTCGAGACGTAGGACTGGCCGTTGAGCTTGAAGGTCAGGCCGAGGTTGAGGTAAGTGTAGTTCTTCACCATCTCCTCGACGTACTCCATGTTGTAGGCGTAGGCGCCGAACACCTCCTCGTCCACGCGGAACGAGATCAGCGTGCCGTTGCGCTCCTCCACGCCGCTCTCCCAGCGGTCGCTCTGCTCGATGCCCTGCGCGAAGGTGACCGTGCGGGCCTCGCCGTCGCGCACCGAACGGGCGGTGAACTCGCTCGAAAGCATGTTGACGGCCTTGACGCCCACGCCGTTCAGACCGACGGTCTTCTTGAAGGCCGTACCGCCGTACTTGCCGCCGGTATTCATCTCGCTGACGGCCGCCGCGAGCGATTTGAGCGGAATGCCGCGCCCGTAGTCGCGCACCGTGACCACGTTGTCGACCACCGTGATCTCGATCTGCTTGCCGGCGCCCATGATGAACTCGTCGACCGAGTTGTCGACGACCTCCTTGATGAGCACGTAGATGCCGTCGTCGGGCTGCGAACCGTCGCCCAGCTTGCCGATATACATGCCGGGGCGCAGGCGGATGTGCTCGCGCGGAGTGAGGGTTACGATCGCGTCGTCGCCGTAGGAGGCGGGGGTATTGAGTAAATCTGACATAATTGCGTCGTGCGGAGTCCGGCGGCTCCCGCTTCCGGCGGCGGACCGCCGGCGATACCGGAAACTCCTTGTCTATAAATTGTTAGTTACGATTCGGCCGCGCCTGTCCGCGCACCTCGGCCAGAGCTGCGGCCATCCGCTCGCGCACGCCGTCCATCAGGGCGTGGGTCTCGGTCGCCGCGACCTCGGCCGCCGGCACGGGCGGCAGCACCTTCACGGTGATGCGGTTGCGCCAATTGAAGAGGCGGTTGCGGCCGATCACCCGCTGCGTACCGTCGAGCACGACCGGAAGGATCGGCACACCGGCCTCTTTGGCCAACGTGAAAGCCCCGGCCTTGAATCGGTGGATCTGGCCGTCCTTCGAGCGGGTTCCCTCCGGAAAGATCGCCACCGAAGCTCCGCGCGACAACCACAGCCCGCCGTCGCGGAGCAGCTGCTCCAACGCCTCGGCGGCACGTCCCCTGTCGATGCAGATGTCGCCGTGGACGAGCAGGAACTGCCCGAAGAAGGGGATGCGGAAGACTTCGCGCTTGGAAACCCAGCGGAAATTGAGCGGCACGTGGTAGAGCGCGCCGATGTCGACCATGGCCTGGTGGTTGAGTACGATGACGTAACGCTCGCGGCGGTCGACGTTCTCCAACCCCTCCACCCGACGGGGGAAAGGCAGCAGAAAACTCAACGCCAGATACCGCGACATCTCGTGAACGATGCGCCGCGACTTCTGGAACGGGTACGTCAGCGCCAACACCGCGACCGACAGGACGAGGACTACCGTACAGATCGCTGCCAGCCAGATGTAGTACAAAATACTCAACATGCTTCGTGTCAATAGTTTTAATTGTCGGTTCCATCCTGCGGCGGACGGTTCGACACAGCGGGTCGGCCGGCGATGCACGCCGCCCGACCTTCCGCTCTAATTTTGCAAAAGTACAAATTTTTCCGCAATTAATTCAATTTTCGGGCGACGAAAAACAAAAGAAAAACCAGTGACCCGAAGCGGGTGCGGCCCGCGGGAGGGACGTACCGCGCCTGCACACCGGAAACGGCCCCCGCCCCGAAACGCATTGCCGCAAGAGCGCTGCACAAGGAGTCCGGCACTTCGCCCGAGAGGGATCGTTTCGCCCCGACGCCCGCTCGATTTCGGGTGCGGACGGATCGGCCCCTCCACTCTGCAATCGACTCATCCACAAGGCATAATCCCGCGAAAAGACGATCCGCCCCGCTTCGGATGCAGTCCGCCGACAGCGGGCGGAACCGCACGAACACCGGCGAAGTGCACACCGCCGCATCGCCTTCGCACTGCGACCGATCCGGCAACGAAGGCTAAAAACACCGGAACCGCCCGCACCCATCCAAACCGAGCGCAATCGCATCATCCCGCCGCCCCACGCATGCCGAACCCGTCGGCGGCCGGTTATGGCGGCCGCCGATCCCTGCCCCGCCGCAATACGCGCCGCTCCGCCGCCGTTTCCGGCGCACCTCTTCCGCACTTTTAAAATAGGTGACAAAAATATTTTGAAAAAATCACTACTTTGCAATACAAACTATATTCGTTTATATATATATTTGCAGCGTAAAATAGCAATCGAAACATACAACCACCGGAAAATGAAACAGTATCTCCTCCGTATGCCGCTGCTCCTGCTCTTCGCCGCCCTCGCCGTCGACGCCTCGGCCGCCCGTCAAACCCCGACGACGGGACGGGTCGTCGATCCGGACGGCACGGCCGTCGCCTACGCCACGGTCGTGCTGCTCGACGCCGAAACGCAGTTGGCGGGTACGGCAACCGCGGCAGACGGGTCGTTCTCGCTCAAAGTCCCGGCCGGCCGGTACCGCCTGACGATCCAGTACCTCGGCTACGAAACGCTCACACGCGACGTCGATACGCCGGGCGATCTGGGCGAATTCGTACTGCATCCCGCGTCGGTCGAGATGCAGGAGGTGGTCGTCAAGACCAGTCTCGTCCGCCGCGAAGCCGACCGGTTCGTCATGGAGATCGCAGGCTCGCCCGTCGCGCTCGGCAAGGACGGCACCGAACTGCTCAAACAGGCGCCCGGCGTCTGGCTCACCGACGACAAGATCGCCATCAACGGCGCATCGGGCGTCAAGGTCTACATCAACGACCGCGAAGTGCGCATGTCCACCGAGCAGCTACTCAACTACCTGCGCGGGCTGAAATCGGAGGAGATCCAGCGCATCGAGGTCATCCCGCAGGCCGGTGCCGACTACGACGCCGACTCGGCGGCCGGCATCATCCGCATCACGCTCCGCCGCCAGCGCGACAACGGGCTCACGGGCGACCTTTCGTTCTCGACGCGCCAGAGCCGGCAGATCGAAGGCTACAACCCCTCGCTCTCGCTCAACGGCCACGCAGGACGCTGGACCTTCAACGCTTCGGGCTGGGCGAGCGTCGTGCCGCTGCATGTCACGAAAACCGCCGAACACACCGAATACCGTGCGGGCGGCGCACTGCTCGACGCCTCCTCCGAAATGCGGGGCCGCGACAACTGCGGCGGCGGACGCGCCGGCGCGATCTTCGACATCTCCGAACGGCACAGCATCGGCGCCGAGGCCGACTTCTACATCGACCGCGACCGCTCGCCCAACCGCTCGTCGACCGACTTCCGCGAAGCGGAGCGGCTGACCCGCAACGAAAGCCTCTACGACGGTTCGGAGCGCGTCAATACCTTCTCGGCCACCTTCAACTACATCTGGCGCATCGACACGCTCGGCTCGACGCTCAAAGTCATGGCCGATTACAGCCGCAACAACCGCCGCCACGGCAACGACAGTTTCGTCCGCTCGACCGCCGCCGGCATCGTGTGCGACTCGACCTACGACGACCGCACGCGGGGGCTTTACAACGTGGCGGCGCTCAACGCCGCACTCGAAAAGCGACTCGGCGAGGCGTGGCAGCTGCGCGCCGGCGCGAAGTACACCTACAACGACATGCACAACGAAGCGCTCTACCGCTACCTCCGCCCCGAGGGGTGGGAGACGCTCGACGCGTACAGCTACGTCACCGACTATACCGAACACATCACGGCCGCCTACGCCGCCGCGACGCTGAAAAAGGGGCATTGGAACGTCGTGGCGGGGCTGCGTGGCGAATATACCCGCACCACGGGTTACGGCAGCGACGTGCGCCAGCGTTATTTCAGCCTCTTTCCCAACGCCAACCTGACCTATGCGTTCGATGCGGCGGGACTGTGGTCGCTCACGGTGCAGTACGCCCGCAACATCTCGCGGCCGGGCTTCTGGGCGCTCAACCCGATGCGAATGCAGATTTCGGACTACACCTACCAGTCGGGCAACCCTGACCTGCTGCCCGCCTACACCGACAACCTCTCGCTCACGGCCGTCTTCGCCGGAAAGTATTCGCTCAGCGCCGGCGCCCAACTCCACCACGACGAGATCGCGCAGGTCTTCGGCAGCGACGCCGCCGACGCATCGATCACCAACCTGCGTTTCGAGAACCTCGACCGCACGGAGCAATACTTCGCCGCGGCGAATATTCCCCTGCAACTCACGAAGTGGTGGACGCTCAACGCCAACCTCACGGGCATCTGCCGCCGCGACCGCATCACCGCCGACGCACCGCTGCGAACGACGTGGGCCGCCTTCGCCAACGCCGCAACGACCTTCACGCTGCCGCGCAAGTTCTTCATCGAAGCCGAATACTACGCCATGAGCCGCTTCCGGCAGGCCAACCTCGACATGAAGAGTTACCACAGCGTGACGCTGAGCCTCAAAAAACGCCTGCTGGACAACCGTCTGACACTCACGGCGCAGGTAGCGAACCTCTTCGACCGTTCGCAGCGGTTCGTGGCCGAGACCGAAACCTTCGTACGCGACCTGCGGGTATCCAACGACTGGCAGCCCCGCCGCTTCGTACTGACGGTCAACTACAACTTCAAGACCGGCAAGTCGTTCAAGGCCCGCAAGGTCGAGAGCGGCGCCGGAGACGAAAAGGGGCGGATGTAAAAGAAGCCGACATCGGAAACCGAAACGGCACGGGAGTTTTTCTGAAAAGCTCCCGTGTGTCGTTTTCCGGCCGATTCCGTTCGCGATCGTCGAAAAATTCCGCCTCGTTCTTAGGTGTTTTTATCCGCCGGCGTGTATATTCATAGTGAAAACCTTTCGACACATCGAACCTCAAACTACAAATTTATGAAACGAGAAGAGATCAAAAAGCCCGACTACACGGCAGGAATCCGCCACACGACGGTCGGCAGCGACAGACACGACGTTCGCAGAGAGGACTTCCGAAACAAGACCGTCCGGACAGCAAAACGCCGGAGCGGTCTTATCGGAAGGCTGTTCGCCTGTTCTGCGACGCTGGCACTGGCACTCGGTGCCTGCACGGACGACGCCCCCGTCGAACAACCGAAAAGCGGAGGCGTTGACCTGACCTGCATCGTCGAATCCGACCTGACGGCGGCTCTCGGATCGTCGACGGACGACAGACACTCGTGGGAAAGCGGTGACAGGATCGGAGTCTACGCCGTATCGTCGGCACCGACGCTCAATGCCGAAGCCTCCGTCACAACGAACGATGGCACAAGCTCGATCGCATTCCACGTCAACCGCGCCGAAACCGGCGACAAGCTCCATGCCTATTTTCCCTACACGAAAGACAATTCGTCCAACGATGCGAAAAACGTGGCGCTGTCGATCGCTGCCGTACAGTCGCAGTCCGAAGCCGGCGCATTCGACATCGCGAACCTGCCAATGGTCTCCTATCCGCAAAGACTCGACGCCGAGTCCCTCTCTGAGATACCCGCCCTGCAAATGCACGTGCTGGGAGGAATTCTGCGCGCAAAGGTCTTCGCAGACGGACAGTACGGAGACGAGAAGGTGCAATCGATCGCTTTCGCCGACGAGAATACGCCGATGGCCGGTGCATTTAAACTGGATCTGACCGGGCTGAGTGACGAGGCGTCGCTGATCGTGACAGGACTCGCCTCCCGCACGGCAAAAACCCAGCTCTCCATTCCTTACGCCGTCCCGTCGTCGCAGGAGAGCGCCAAAGACATTTACATGATACTCGCTCCGGGCACCTACGACGGGACCCTCTCCGTAACCACCGAAAAAGCCGTGTACACGCAGCCGTTCCAATGCGAAATGAAACGTAACGCCTGCTACGATGCGAGCATAAACCTTTCGACCGCAGCCAGAGAATCCATCGACGGCTGGAACGGCGAAGGAACCGCCGAAGCCCCCTATCAGGTGGCGACGGCAGAAGACCTGCAACGACTGATCGCTCTTTGCAACAGCGACGGCGGCGAATACGCCGAATTCGCCGACAAACATTACCTCCAAATTGCCGACATCGACATGGCTCAGATCGCGATCCAACCGATCGGACTCAGCGAACAATCGCCGTTCCGGGGCGTTTACGACGGCGGAGGCCACACGATCGGCAATTTCACGCTGACAAACTGCGAATCCGGCGCCTGCGGGCTGTTCGGTTATCTGGACGGAGCGACCGTGAAGGACATCCATCTCGAAGAGTGCGAATACTCGGCTTCCGGACTCCATGCAGGCGGTGTGGCCGGCGTGGCGAAACAAAGCGTGATCCGCGGCTGCACGTTTGAAGGATCGCTCGTCGGAACGGCCGAAACGGAGTTCGACGGATATGCCGTCAGCGACGTCGGCGGTATCATCGGCTACGCGCTCGACTCCGAGATCGCAGGCTGCACGTTGAAAGGCTCTATTCGCGCGCTGGCACAGATCGGCGGCATGGCCGGCTACACGAGCGGGACGAAGATATCGGACTGCACGGTCGACGCCGCGGCCACGATCGATGCCGAAACTCACTTCCTCGGCGGCATCGTAGGCCGCGCCCGTCACAATTCGACGATAGAGAACTGTACGGTGGGCGGCAAAGCATCGGCCTACAACGGCAATTATGTCGGCGGAATAGCGGGACATCTCACTTCGGGCAAGATCTCCGGCTGCACGATCGCCGCATCGGCCTCGCTCTCGTCGAAGGGCGATCACACGGGCGGCATCGTCGGGGCGCTGCAAGCCAACGAGGAAAACGCCGACGACGGAAGCAATATGACGGCCGTCGTCGAAGATTGCGAAACCGACATCATGGTATTCGGAGCCGATAACGTCGGCGGCATCGTCGGCTATCAGGGAACCGCCACAGCGGAGCACACATCGATCGTGCGGAACTGCACGTCGCGGGAATCCATCACGGGATACGGCTACAATACAGGCGGTATATCCGGTTCGATCACCTCCTACGGCGACAGTTTCATCGAGAACTGCCAGAGCTACGGCGACGTCAGCTCCTCATTGCATCAGGTGGGCGGTATCGTGGGCTACATCGTATCGAAAGGCGAAACCGCCGTCGACGGCTGCATCGCCTACGGCAACTGCCGCGGACAGCATAGCGTGGGCGGCATCTGCGGATACGCCAAATGCAACGACGCGGCCTGCATCGTCGACATCGTCAACAGCATCTACGCCGGCCGCGAGGTCGAGGCGACGGGCAACAACGGTTCCAACGGCTATACGCTCGCAACCGGTCTGATCGGCTGGCTGCAAGTCGGAACGGGCAAAGCCCACATCGTCAACTGCGCATCGCGCGTCCAAACCGTCAAGACCGTAGGCAAGGCAGGCGGTTATCCCTCGGCCAACAACACGCTGTCGGGTATCCTCGGTTTCCAGAACGGCTCGCCGACAGCCGCCGAACTCTACGGACTCTACTCGACCATCGGCAGGAACGGCTTCCTGACCGACGGCGAACCCTCGACCTCCATCTACTGCGGCGGCATCTACGCCAAAATCCACAGCGGCAGCTATACGATCACCTCACTCAAACATTGTTATTTCGACCCGAGCACGCAGGCCGGTCCGGGAATTTCGAATCTCACCAAGGCGGACGCAGCGACCGTCAAGGCCTACGGAGAGATGTCGACGCTGCTGGCCGACCTCAATGCCGCTGTCGCCGCTTACGAGGGCACTTGCGGCCGCACACTGAAAAACTGGACGCTCGACGCCGACGGATACCCCGTCATCGAAGGCATGACCACCCTGCTGCCCGTGAGCAAGACCAAGCGCATCAGCGTTATAGGCGACTCGATTTCGACCTTCCGAGGTTTCGTACCGTCGGGTTATTCATGCCACTATCCGACCTCGGACCACGATCTGACCTCCGTGTCGCAAACCTACTGGTACCGGCTGGCCCACGACCTGATGTCCGACGCCCGCATCGAGCGCAACATCTCCTTCTCCGGCACGGCCGTCGCCCGCACGACCGATCCGGCCTACGCTTCCCAGGCATGGTACGGCAACGACTTCTGCGCCCGCTTCATCGCACAGGGCGGCGTGGGGCAGCCCGATATCGTGCTCATCCACGGCGGCACGAACGACTACGCGCACAACGTCGACCCGCTCGCTCCGGGCCTTCCGATCCAAAGCGCCGAGGCACCGTCGGAGGCGGCGCTGGCCGAATTGTTCGCCGCAGCCGACGCGGCCGCGACGCGCGCCGAGATCGAAGCGCTCGACGACACGACCTTCTGCACGGCCTACATCAAACTGCTTCGCTTGCTGAAAGAGCGTTATCCCGACGTCAAGATCGTCTGCATCATCGGCGACTACCTCTCGACGGGCATCGAACGCTCGACGCTCGCCATCGCCCGCCACTACGGCGCCCGCTGCGTCGACCTCTACGCCGTGAACGGCTTCAACGACCAGACCTACATGCCCAAGCACGACTACAATCCCGCCACGGGCAAGGGGTGCCACCCGAGCTCCGAGGCGATGAAGTTCATCGCCGACAAGATCTACGCCGAGCTGGGCAGCTGGCTCGAGGAGTGACGCACCCGACCGTACGAATGCAAGGGGGGGGGCCGTCCGATCGCCGGACGGCCCCCCCCCTTCTGTATCCCGTACCGCAAACGATACGAGGAGCGCTTTCGGGCGCTCCTCGTATCGTCGGTCGGAGATTACTGCACCCGTTCGAACTGCACGGCGTAACCGCCGCCGGGGGCCATCGGCATCGCAAGACTGTCGGCCGCCGTCACCGTCCGCTCCTCCAAGAGGTAATCCTCACCGTAGCGGTCGGCATTCACGCCGTCGCGGAAGATGCGCGCCTTCCACCGGCCGTCGCCTAGGAAATCGAGTTTCACCTCCACCTCGCGGGCATCCCAGTTCGTCAGCGCACCCAGATACCAGCGGTCGCCCGCACGCCGTGCCGTGACGATGTAGCGGCCGATCTCGCCGGCGGGAATCAACGTCTGGTCGAAGCGCGTCGGGAAGCGCACGATGTAATCAAGCGTCTCAGGCTCCTTCTCGTAGGCCGTCGGCGAATCGCAGAGCATCACCAGCGGCGAATCGAAGACGACGTAGGTCGCGACCTGATGGGCGCGCGTGCCCTGGCTCATCGGATGGTTGTTGACCGCACGGAAATTCTTGCGCGAAGCGTTGCGCATCGCCCCCTGCGTGTAGTCGACCGGGCCGGCCACCTGACGGATGAAGGGGAAGGTGCAGTCGTAGGCCGGCATGTCGGCGTCCGTCTTGTCCGTCCATTTGAGCTGTTCCAGCCCGAAGATCCCTTCGAAATTGACGACGTTGGGATAGGTGCGCTGCAACCCCGTGGGCTTGTAGACGCCGTGGAAATCCACGATCATGCGGTAGCGCGCCGCAGCGTCGGCGATGCGGTAGACACGCTCCACGGCCGCCTGGTCCTGCCGGTCGATGAAGTCGACCTTCCAGCCCGCGACGCCCAGCTCCGAATAGTAGCGGCACGCCTCCTCGAGCTTGTCGTCGAGCACCTTGGCCACCACCCACAGGATGATGCCCACCTTCTTCTCGCGGGCGTAGGAGACGATCTCCGGCAGGTCGATCTCCGGCACGACGTGCATGACGTCGCCGTCGCGCACGCCCCATCCCTCGTCGAGCGCCACGTACTCGATGCCGTTGGCGGCGGCGAAATCGATGAAATACTTATAGGTTTCGGTATTGATGCCCGACTTGAAATCGACGCCGTAGACGCCCCAGTTGTTCCACCAGTCCCATGCGATCTTGCCGTCGCGCACCCACGAGGCGTCGGCCACGCGGCTCGCTTCGGCCGTCTGCCAGACCATGTCGTTCACGGGCAGTTCGGTCGCCGTCGCGGCGTAGGCCACAATGCGCCACGGATAGCTGCGCCGGCCGTCGACGCGGGCGATGTAGTCGGCACTCCGCTCCACGACGTCCTGAAAGCGTTTGGTCAGCGACGTCTCGGTCGGGCACTCCGCGAAACGGGCCGCAAACCCCTTGGCCTCCTTGTCGTAGGTAAGGTAGACGCCCGGATAGGCCTCGACGTCCGATTCGGTGTAGAGCACGTAACCCCGCTCTCCCAGATCGACAAGCACCGGCATGAAGGCCACCGTCTGCGTCCGGAACTTGCTCAGCGGCGCGTACTCGTAGGTATTTTCGAACGACGTCCGCATCGGAATCTCCGTTTTGGAATAGGGAATGTAGGCCGACGGATCGCCCTCGAAATTGAGCTGCGCCGTCTCGTCGACGATCGTCAGCTCGCCGTCGCGCTCCGTATAGAAGCGGTAGCAGACGCCGTCGTCGTAGGCGCGGGCCAGGATGCCGTAATCGCCGCGCAGGCGCAGGTCGAGTTCGTTGTAGGCCGCATCGAAACGGCTCTGGCGGTAGAGCGGCGCGTCGATCGTCTCGGTCACCGCACGCCGCCGTGCCGAGCGCACCCGGGGCGACTCGCCCAGCACCTCGCCCGTCGAGAGCGTCAGCGCCATTTCGGAGGGGGCGACCAGCGTCTCCCCGTCGCGGGCGACCGTAAAGCTCAGCCGTTCGCCTGCCGTGAGCACGAGGGCCAGACGACCGTCGGGACTCTTCACTTCATAGGTTTTGACCGGTGCGGCCGAAGCGCCGAGAAGCGCCGCCGAGGCCAGTGTCAACAGAAAAAATCGTTTCATATCGAATCAGGGTTAGTAGTTTGTCGTATCAGAAGGCGACTTCGGGCGCCTGCGCAGCGCTGTCGTCCGCCTCGAAATAGGGTTTCTGCCCGAACGAGAGTATTCCCGCCACCAGATTGGCCGGAAAACGGCGGACGGCGACGTTGTAGGCCTGCGTCTTCTCGTTGAAGGCCGTGCGGGCTACGGCGATGCGATTCTCCGTCCCCTCCAACTGCGCCTGCAACTCCTGAAAATTGCTGTTGGCTTTCAGATCGGGATAGTTCTCGGCGACGGCGATCAGACGCCCCAGCGCCGAACGCACGCCCTCCTGCGCCTGCTGGAATGCCGCCAGCCGTTCGGGCGTCAGGTCGTCGGCGTCGACATTCATCGAAGTCGCCTTCGAACGCGCATCGACCACCGCCGCGAGCGTCTGCTGCTCGTGGGCGGCATACCCCTTCACCGTATTGACAAGATTGGGAATCAGATCGGAGCGGCGCTGATACTGCGTCTCGACGTTCGACCACGCACCGTGTACGGCCTCCTCCTTTTCGACCAGGCCGTTGTAGACCGAATACCCCCAGACGGCGAGCACCGCAACGACCGCAAGGACAATCCAAAGACTCTTTTTCATGTTGTTCACTTTCATGCTCCTTTTCTCGCCTCGGCATAGCCCGCACAAGTGCGGCTCGGCGCTCGGCCTAACGAAAAGGTTCGTTTTCGTTGTTAAATACGTTAATTAATACGGACGAACGGACAAGGTTACTAACCTGCCCGCCGCTTTTTTGCTTTTCACCATTTCGAACCGGCACCGCCGCCTCCGAAGCTGCCGCCCCCGAAGCCGCCGCCCGCATGTCCTCCGCCGAAACCTCCGCCGAAGAGACCCCGGCCTCCGATCCACATTCCGCCGCCGCGGCCGCCGATGTCGCTGCCGTCGGCTTCCCTGCGGCGACGCCGGATCGTCTCGCCGCAACGGCGGCAGACGAGCGTCTGTTCGACCATGCGCCACCCCTCGGCACGCAGCACGATCCGCTCGCCCTGCGACCGCAGCGCGAACCACCGCTTGCAGCGCGGACAGCGCAGCATACGCACGACGGCCACCAGCGGCACGGCGACGCATCCGCCTACGATCAGCGCGATCACCCACCAGGGCGTGTCGTCCTCCTGCGGAACGGCGTCCGGCACGCCCGTTTCGAGTTCGCTGCCCGCGAGCACGGCCGCCACGGCTTCGACGCCGCGCACCATGCCGCGGTCGTAGTCGCCTTCGCGGAAGGCGGGCAACATATAATTCGTCTGGATGCGTTTGCAAAGCGCGTCGGGCAGCACGCCCTCGACGCCGCGCCCCGTCACGAAGCGGATTTCGCGCTGCTCCCTCACAAGCAGGATGCCCACGCCGTTGCTGTCCTCGCGGCGGCCGACGCCCCACTTCGAGAAGAGCTCGTAGGCGAACGTGAAGGGATCGCCGCCCGCAATGGCGTCGACGGCCACCACGGCCACCTGCGCCGCACCGCGCTGGCGCAGGCCGTAGCAGATCGAGTCGATGCGCGCCACGGCCGCCTGCGAAAGGATCCCGTCGGGATTCGACGTGAAGCGCGTACGGTCGGCCGACTGCACGTTTTCGATCTGTTCCACCGCGTAGGGATGCGCCGCGGCGGGCAGCCACGCGCACAGGCAGACCAACAGGAGGAGATTGCGTATCATCGTCTCAAAGATAAATCAAATTTTCCGAACCGCCAAGCCCTCTCCGAGCGATTCGGGCGCCCGTCGCAAAACCCGAACCGATGCACGACAAGCCCCGGACCGGATCACTCCCGAATCAGAATCCGGTAGCTCCACGGCGCCATATCCTGCTCGACGCGATAAGGCACGACGATCCGGTTGCCCGTCAGCGCATCGGCGTATTCGCCCTGATAGATGCCCGTATTGAAATCGGCGTGGATCGTATAGGGCGAGAGGTTCATCACGCAGAGTACGCGGTTGCCCTCCACCTCGCGCACGAAAGTCATCAGGCAATCCTTGGCGTTGTTCTCGATCTCGACGAACGAACCGCCCCGCTCGCCCGCCTGCAACGCGCGGTTGCGGTGCTTCAACAGACACAGCAGCCGGTACAGCTCCGTGAAGCGCCCCGGACGGGGATCGACCATCGGATCGCGGTCGAAGAAGGCGAACGAATGGTCGTAGCCGAACTCCTGCCCCGTATAGACGAGCGGCATCGACTGCGGCAGCACGAACGTCAGCGCGGCCATGATTCCGGCCGCATCGCCCAGCCGGCGGAACTCGCTGCCGTTCCACGAATTCTCGTCGTGATTGGAGGTGAACATCAGCCGCATGGCCGAACGCGGATAACGGTCGCGGTCGGCGTAAAGGTAGTTGCGCAGATCCCACACGCGGCGACGTCCCTGCGCGATGTCGTTGACGATATGGTGGAACTCCCACGCATAGCAGGCGTCGAACGCACGGTCGAAAAGATCCGCCTGCTCGGCTTCGGCCAGCATGAAGAGATTGTGCTTCACTTCGCGCAGCTGCGCCGCAGCCTCCTGCCAGAAGGCCGTGGGCACCAGCATGGCCATATCGCAGCGGAACCCGTCCACGCCGTGCTCCGCGAGCCAGAAGCGCATGGCGTCGATCTGCCCCTGCCACACGGCTCGGTTGGCGTAGTTGAGCTTGGCCGTGTCGTCCCAGCCGTTGGGCACGACCGGCTCGCCCGCCGCGTCGCGCTCGTACCAGTCGGCCGGACACTCGGTCACCCACCGCGCGTCGCGCGCCGTGTGGTTGGCCACCCAGTCGAGCAGCACTTTCAGCCCCAGTCCGTGCGCCGTCGACACGAAGCGGTCGAAATCGGCCATCGTCCCGAATTCGGGATTGACGCCGCAGTAGTCGCGCACGGCGTAGTAGGAGCCCAGCGTCCCCTTGCGGTTCGTCTCGCCGATCGGGTGGATCGGCATCAGCCACACGGCGTCGATGCCCAGCTCGCGCAGGCGGGGGAGATGTTTTTCGGCGGCGGCGAAAGTCCCTTCGGGCGTCAGCTGCCGCACGTTCAATTCATAGATCACCGCAGGATAACTCCATGCGGGATGCGGAATATGTGTCGTTTCGTCCATTTTTATCCGATTCAGACCGCAAAAATAGGAAAATTCGGCAACATCCGAAATATTTTACTTTTCAACCCTTCCCGCGGCGGATTATCGGAAAAAAAGTAATATCTTTGCGCAACCATTCAAAACATTAAAGATTAAGTCGACATAAAACCCATGAAACATCTCGGGATTTTCATACTCGGCGCATTGCTGCTGGCATCGTGCGCCACCAACAAACGCGCGGCCTACATCCAGCAGGTACAGACCGACATTCCGACCGCCATCGAACAGGACTACCAGATCCGCATCAAACCGCTCGACCGGCTCACGGTGACCATCAACAGCAAGGACCCCGAACTGGCAGCCCCGTTCAACGCGGCATCCTCCTACAACTCGCTCAACGGACTCTCCTCCTATTCGAGTTCCTCGAACGGAAACCTCCAAATCCTCACCGTCGACAAAGAGGGCAAAATCCAGCTGCCGATCATCGGCGAGATCGATTGCGACGGACTCACGCGCAACGAGCTTGCCAAAAAGATCGAAAACACGATCCGCGAAAACGGGATGGTGCACGACCCGATCGTCATCATCCAATTCGCCGACGTGAAATTCTCCGTCCTGGGCGAGGTCGCCCGCCCCGGACAGTTCTCCATCACCAAAGAC
>OOAE01001392.1_pt1 | contig 17222 bp, 28 predicted proteins | sample 1671271 | NCBI WGS metagenome assembly OOAE01 (sample SAMN06348139, study PRJEB24527) | human gut metagenome | biome: human gut; feature: ankylosing spondylitis patient; material: feces | host: Homo sapiens | place: China | collected 2015-10 | reverse complement strand
TATCGCTCCCTACGTGGGAGCGTGAGTTGAAACAACTATTGTAAATAATTATGATAATGAGTATTTTATCGCTCCCTACGTGGGAGCGTGAGTTGAAACAACTATTGTAAATAATTATGATAATGAGTATTTTATCGCTCCCTACGTGGGAGCGTGAGTTGAAACTATCCTATACACCCATAATAGGCAAGAGGCTATATCGCTCCCTACGTGGGAGCGTGAGTTGAAACTTCAATGATCAAAAATTTACTTCTGTACGTTGGATTGCTCCCTACGCGGGAGCGTGAGTTGAAACAAAATATGGTACATACAGGCCAAATACCATCTATCTCGCTCCCTACGCGGGAGCGTGAGTTGAAACAGACAAGGGCTGCCAAGGACAATATGCAAAAGTTGATCGCTCCCTACGCGGGAGCGTGAGTTGAAATCAACGTACAGTATTAGTTTCTTGTTTATTGTACTAGTCGCTTTCTGTATGGGAGTGTGAGTTGAAAGAAGGTAATCTAAAGCGAAGCACGTAATGCTTATTTTCACTTCTTGTTTAGGAAGTGTGCGTTGAAATTCGGTTTTACGTTTTCTATTATCTATTTATTAGTTACATAAGATTGATGCTATCGTTCCCGCAAGGGATCGTGGACTGAATTTGGGAATATAATAAGAATATATCAATGTGCTAAAAAACCTGCGAAGCAAAGCTTCGCAGGTTTTTTCAATTTTTGCTTGTTATTGTTACTTTTTTTCGCCAAAAAATCCATTTTCACTGTCCTTTGCCCACTTCTCATACATTTCCAGATAGTGCAATTTAATGAACTTTTGAATCTTGAGAATTTCTCTATCATTGAGAACTCCTCTGTTTTGTATAATTGTGGAACCATCTTCCAAAACAAAAAACTTTGCCGAACCGCCTTCTGTAAGTTTTCTGTCACTAGCATGAGCATGCATACATTCAATAACACAGTGCTTTGTATAATAAAGGTAATATCCTGCAATTTTATCAAGAAAATATTTAGGCAATTTCATCCTCCATAAATTGAGCATTTTGTTTCCATTTTTTCAAAGCTATAACTTGTTCAATAGGCTCCATACTGCTTTCAAGTATTTTCCCGTCTTTAGTAATGACCATAACATGCTCGTCATCTCGGTTTAAGTTAACAATAGTTATGTTATCGTCTTTGCGTAAAAACGCATATCCGCCCACAATCATTTCAGCGGCGTCTGCTATAGCAATTTTTTTTGCTTCAGTCATAACGAACTTCAACCTCCTTTATTGGCGCAAGAAACTCCTCAGGTTCAATATACAGATTATCCAAAATCGGCAATAAATCTATGTAATCCTCTTCTAATTTATCCTCATTTTTATTCTTGCAGAGGACAACTATATAGCCATTATCCCATTCTAAAATTTTCTTATATTTTTCTAATCGTTTCCCTGTAAGGAAAGTTATCACTCGATCACGAAATTTAAAAAAAGTATATTCGCCATTATTGCTTAAAAAAGCAGTATTTAATGTATTAGTCATAAGCAAACACCTCAATTAGTTAACAATGTTACGCGCTTTCTTATTTAAAGTTTAGCATACGCAAGATTTAGTGTCAAAAATTTTTAACTTAAATTTCTTCCCCGCTATGTATTTATAATGAAGTAAAGTTTAGGCTACTATAAAAGTACACTTTTTTAGGATATATCTGATGCTATGCTTTTTATGTCCTAAAAAAGTCCTTTTTGACTTTTTAGGATGTCCTATTTCTAATTGACATTTTTAGCACATTTTGTTAGTATATTGACATAATTGGGATTATTGATGGAGGGCAAGTGTCTTATGGCTAATATAGGTTATGTGAGAGTTTCTTCGAAAGATCAAAATACTGGCCGGCAATTTGCCGTTATGGAAGAACGTGGTATTAAGTTGGACCGAACTTATGAAGAGCATGTCAGCGGTAAAAATATTACGGATCGTCCTCAGCTTTTGGCTATGCTTGATTACATTCGTGAAGGCGATATTGTCTATATAGAAAGTATTAGTCGCCTGGCTCGTAATACTGTTGATTTTTTAGATATAGCTAATAGACTTAAAGAAAAAGGCGTTGGCCTTATTTCTTTAAAAGAGTCCATAGATACTTCTACTCCGCAGGGCAGGTTTGTTACTACCCTCTTTGCTGCTTTTGCTGAATTAGAGCGAGATTTTATTCGTGAAAGGCAGCGTGAGGGTATTGATTTATGTTTGCGTGAAGGTCGCCCTTATGGTCGTCCTAGAAGGTCTTTTGATGATATCTGGAAAGAGAATTATAGACAATGGCGTGCTCGTAAGATTACATCAAAAGAGTTTATGTTTCGTGAGCATTTATCTTCTTCCGGGTTTTATGCTCGTGTGCATAGATATGAAGAAATTCTTGGAAAATGTTGATTGTTATCATTATAAAAAATTTTAATGATTGCTCCAACTTATTGACTTACATCGTAATTATAAATATCATATTATTGAGTTGTTTTATCAGAACAAAAAGGCAGATGCATTGCATCTGCCTTTTTGCTTAAATAATCAATTATCTTCTATTTGAAATTCGATGTTCTTTAAAATTTGTTTACTTACGATAGCAAATATAGCTTTGAATTCTTTTATTGCTTTTTTTTGAATATATGCTTTATCGCTATCTATTGCTGCGAATGCAGAACCTTGGCTTATATTTCCTGTTTCATCGTAAATTCTCATTATGTAGAAGCCTATTTCTTTATCAGGATATACATCGATGTAGATATTTAATCCGTATATATTACCAATGTTTTTCTTTTTAAATTCTTTCATTTTTTACACATCTTTCTTGTATATTGTACGTAACATATTTTATTATATCATTTTTAGTTAAAAAAGTCGAGTTTGTTTTAATTCATTATATCCATATTTGTTTTTTAGATATTTAATTGCATTTGCCTCAGCTTTTTTATAAGGCTCGGATGAGTAGATAATTTCCACTGGATATATTTTTTGTATTGTATGCTTTTGACTTTTCATTTTAATTTTGTAGATTTCTTTTTCTTTGTATAGCTCATTTTCTATGGTTCTATGCCATAGCCAGTGCTGTTTGTTATCATCTATAAGAAAGCAGCAGTAAGATTTTCTTATGCCGTCTGTATTATCAGGTAGAGGTGTATAGTATTCTTTTTCTGTGCATCTTAGATTATATAACAAATAATATTCAGCAATTTCTTCACCTGTTTTGTCTTGAGGTTTCCACGGATATATCTTATTGGGCAAATAATTTGTTCCTGCAATTTGATTAATAACTGCACAGTGATCTGGTAGGCTAATTATTCTTCCACGATCCTTGCAACAGCAGAATTTATATTCATAGATTGTGTTTCCGTAAATATCTTTCCCCTTATTTTCATCTTGTAGGTAGTATGTTATTCCTTTTATGTTTATCCAAGGACAGTATCCTTTTTTGTGTTTAAATTTAATCATTATTTTCTCCTTAAATTATTTTACGCAATAAGTTTATTTTTATATTCAATCTTAAGATAACTTCCATCATGGTATGCATCGTGGTAAAAATCATCCTCATTTAAATTGTATTTTCTGCAGATATGCTCAATTAAATTATCAAGTTTGTATTGATTAATGAGATTGGCTAAAAGAAATGGTTTGGATTCTTTTAATGGATTTTTATTTTCTTGATATGCTTTTGTTAAAGCATAAAGTATTTCGTCTTTGGCCTGATTTTCTATTTCAGTCTGCTCTATGATGCTGATATTAAACTTATCTGCAAGCTTACAGAAGGCTTCTTCTCCCTTATTTAAAACTGAAGGGTTTAATTTCCAGAAGTTATAATCAAAATTATAGTCAAATTTATTGTCCATATTTCCTCCTTACATTTGTTCATAATAGTTGCTTTGGATCGATGATGAACTCTCCTTCACCATCAACGTTTGCTTTGACTGATGTTTTAGCAGCTTCGTACATTTCGACTGCTTCAATATCAACTTTATCTTTGTTAGCAATAAACTTGTTGAAAGCATAGATTTCTGATGTTGGTTTACCTTTCAGAACCTTAGTGGTGAATTCTAAAGCTTTAATTAATTCTTTTGTGTCTAAATACAATTCTAATTTTTCTTCCATTTTTACTCTCCGTTATTTAAATAAAATTCAAGCCCTCTCATTAGTTGAAAGGGCTTTTGTTGTTTTGTTATGCTGCTTGCTCTTTTTTACCAGGTTGTTTTTCTGTTTTTTGCTTTGGCAAAGCTCCGAATTCGATGAATTCTGCTTTGAATTTGAAGTCGTAAATTTTTTTACCTTCTTTGTTGATATAGTTGTTTGGAATAATCGTACCTTTGATTTTGTAGATTCTACCTTTTTTGCTGTCGTTGCCAATTTTTTCTGCTTCCGGACCAAATGCTACGCATTTGTGGAAAATAGGTTCATATTTGGGTTTGCCCTCTTCATCCTTACCTGCATATACATTTTCAGCAATTTTGAAGTTAGCAATACAAATGCCACTTTCAGTCCAAATGATGTCCGGCTCTTTTACTAACCTGCCTTCGAGATAAATTGTGTTCATAATCAATCTTCCTTTCTTATTTAAGATACTTTAAATATAACTAAAAAACAAAGTGTGTTGACAAGGGGCGCGTAGCGTGCTTGCATTTACCCCTTGTCTGCACTTTGTTTTTTTAGTAGAATCCATTTTAAGCTACTAGTTTACTTTGTTTTAAAGTTTTTTCGATATCTTCCTTCGTAATTATGATTTTGGTTTTTCTTTTATATTCGGGTGCTTCAAACATGATAGTTCTTAGCAATTCTTCAAGTTGCGCTCTTAAACCTCTGGCACCAGTTTTGTTTTCGATTGCTTTTTTGGCAATCATGGCCAAAGCGTCTTCCTGGAACTCTAATTGAACTTCATCTTCTGCGAGAAGTTTCTGATACTGTTTGATGATAGAGTTTTTAGGTTCTGTCAAGATTCTTATCATTTCTTTTTCGGTAAGCTGCTGCAATGGGCAGATAATCGGAAATCTTCCGACAAACTCTTGAATAAGTCCAAATCTTTTTAGATCTTCTGCACTGATTTCATTGATGAGTTGATTATAGCTTACCTTTTCTTTTGTTTGTTCGCTTTTTGTTTCTTCAATTAAGTTAATACTTGTTTTCGAACTATTACTGTATCCTAATCTTTTTGCAATCAGTCTTTCGATGCCTTGAAACGCCCCTCCTGCGATGAAAAGGATATTTTGCGTGTTAATGGTTACGCTGTCCCTATCATCCATGTGTGGGTGCTTTCTAGAGCCTGTCAGGGGCACTTTAACTTCAGTACCTTCTGCTAGTTTAAGTAAGGCCTGTTGTACTCCTTCACCGGAAACGTCGCGTGTTACTGACCTGCTTTCTCCTTTGGCTGCTTTCTTATCGATTTCGTCGATGAAAACAATGCCTTTCTCGGCTCTTCTAACAGCTTCTTCTAAAGCAGCTTCAGGTGAATCATAGAATCTGATCTGTTCTAGAGCTTTGTTTACGAGCTGCTGCAGTACAATTTCTACGTCGTTGCCGACGTACCCTGATTCTGTTAATGTAGTAGCATCAGCAATGCAATAAGGTACGTTTAGAATTTTGGCTAGGTTCCTAATGATATGCGTTTTTCCGCTACCACTAGGTCCTACCATAATGATATTTGATTTTTCGATTGGTTCTCTCATGTAGCTGATTTTTTTGTGATTATACACAGCTACTGCCATAATCTCTTTGGCTTTTTCTTGGCCAATTACGTTTTCGTCAAGATGTTGCTTGATTTTTCTAGGTGTAAGTACTTCTTGAACGTCTTCGAAGTTCTCGAAATCAAAGTTATTGTTAAACATATTTACCTCCTTAAATTTTAGATTAATTTTTGTAAATCAAAAAAGCCCGATAAATGCAAGGTGGAGACTTGTACTACCTTGCATTTATCAGGTCTTTTTTGATAGATTCTTATTTTTACGGTTTGTTGTTTCTTTTTTTAATGATTTTGAATCTTCCTCCATGAAATGCTAAATTGTATTCCTGGACAAGTCTTTCTGCTTCTGCTTTATTATCAGCTTCGTCAATTTCTTCCCAACTTCTAGATCCAAGCCATTTAATGATGTATGTGTAGTTCATTTTTTATACCTCGCTTTTTGTTTTGCTAGTTAATAGAATGCTGCGGTTTCATTAGTTTCGTTGTCAGTAATTTCTTTTACACTGATTTCTATGTTTTTTAGATTGATTTTAGGAAGGTATTTATTTTTTTATTCGTTATATTTTTGATTGCATGCTTTTTCGCAAGCTTCATCCATATCTGCAGATTCTATTTCTTCCGAAATATAAGATGCAAATTCATATGTTACTGTAAATTTTTTCATTTTTCCTCCTTGTATCGTTCAATGTAGCTTTTTAATTCTTTTATGTCTTTAAACTTGAAAGTTTGTAACCATACGGCGAGATCGGATAAAAACAGTAAAGTTCCTTTTGCTTCATTCTCTGAAATAATATGTCCTTGTTCATCCATTTGTACCCATTTGTCAGATTGGATGTAAGTATCTCTAATATATTGACCTTCTAATAAGCATTCGTATCGTTGTTCCGGAAGAAGCATTTCAACATTATCTGGTGTATTGTTATAGATATAAAGGTACATTTTATCTTTTTCTTCACAATATTTGTTATGGATTTTTACTAGGATTTCATCTTTTTGTTCATTTAGAGTTTTCTTTATATTTTCGTAAGTTAGCATGGGTATCTTCTCCTTTTTAGATTAAATATAAATGCAACCGTATTCTGTATCATAGTAGCGATCCATTAATTGTTCCTCAGCATATTCTTCGTAATCAAAATGCCATTTGATTACTTTTTTTAGTTCTTTATCTTTTATTGTATTAAGCCATTCATTAAATAGTTCTCTTGTAACTTCAATAGTTTTTTCATTTTGGTAGAAGTAGCTATTTTGATACTCTTGGTTCTCTATTGCATCCTGCAGATTTTCACCTAATGCGCTGCAATAGGCCAATAGCCATTCTTTACTTCCTTCTTTTTGAATTTTTTCTAATTTTTTTGATAATTCATTTAGACTATATATATTTTCATATTCTCCAACATTGTAATTCCAATCGTTTTCGTAATCTGTTATGAATGCTTCTTCATACTTAGAATTAGGTCTAACATCAATTGATTTTAATTCTTCAGTTATGTTATTACATGGTAAATCTAACCATTTTCCTACTAATTCACCTTCAGTATATTTTCCCAGGTTCGTTATAAATACTTTAAACATTGTTTTTTCTCCTATATACTTCATCAATCAAGCCAAAGTTTTTGGCATCTTCAGCATTAAAATACTTGTCTCTTTCTGTATATTCTTGAATCGTTTCGTATTTTTGTCTTGTTTTTTCTGCCAGAATACTGTTAAGTTTTTTCTTTAGATTTAAGATATAATTAGTATAGATTGTAATATCTGTGGCTTGACCTCTTGTTCCTCCCATGGGTTGATGAATCATAATTGTGCTATTTTCCGTAGCATATCTTTTGCCTGTTCCTGCTGCTAATAAGAAAGCTGCCATTGAAGCAGCCATTCCCATGCAGATAGTATTTACTGGACATTTGATTTGATGGATTACGTCATAAATTGCGAATCCATCAGTTACGCTGCCTCCTGGACTGTTGATATACAGTGTGATTGGTTTTTTGTTGTCCTCCTTTTCTAAGAATAATAATTGTCCAATAATTGAGTTTGCTGTTGCGCTGTTTATTTCATCAGTCAGCATAATAATGCGGTCCATCAATAGCCTAGATGGAATATCGTATGCTCTTTTAACTCCATTTTCTTCTTCGATTACGTTTGGCCATACTGCCATGTTTATTACCTCCCTATAATATCTCTTTTTTATTATTTGAGAATATCTGTTCTTTTAATAATCACAAGTACGAATACAATTAAGTATGCTAATACTGCAATAGCTGCCATTGTATAACTTAATAAAATCATTTGATATTCCTCCTTAGCATGCTTTAGCTTTTGTATCTGTTCTCATATAAGCAATGTGTTCTATTGCTGTTAACGCCTTCTTCTCGGCTGCTCTTCCTTTTTTTCTGGCTTTATAATCATTTTCGTAAAATGTAATCCTATGGCAGCCTTCTTCACCTTCCGCAAAGATTGATACTTTTAAATCTACTTCTTTGTTATGTTTTTCGACGACGCAAAAAACTTCGTAGACTTTTTTTATTTCATCTGAAGTATAAAACTTAATGATCTCGTTAAGTTTTTTATCGGAAAAAAGCTCTTTTGTTTGTTTTTCGATTTCGAAAAATTTTTGAATAGCCTGGGTTGCTTCAGTTCCCCAGTTAAAGCTATTTCTATTTACTGTGACACTAAGTTCCATTTTTATTCTCCTTTCTTTTTATACGCAAAACATAACACACCTTAGCTTGCTGTCAAGGGAATAAATTCCGAGTGCTCGCAGGAATCCCTTGACAGTTAAAGCTTAAGGTGTGTTAGAATCGTTTTTAACACATAACAACTATGCCCAGGTTGTTATCGTATTCTGCAAATTCATCAATAATAAATTTGTGTGTTTTAGTTTCAACTAAAAATATATCAGTATTGAGTTTTTTAATTTTAATTTTTTCTTCGTCAAACATAAAATCTTTTGATAGAGCATAGCAAGCTGTATTATAACTGCAGCCAGTATAGATTATTCTTGTGCCTGGATAGTTGTATTTCTTATATTTGCTTGTATATATTGGTTCTTTATATCTACGCATGTTGTTTTTCCTTTTCCGGATACTCTTTTATATATTCAAGTGCTTTTTCCCAATTGACTTTTTTATAGGGTACATTCTTTTTTGTATTAAATACGAAGTAATGTGCTCCATACTTATTCTTATAGTGGTTAATGATAATATTTGTACTATCCTTATTTCTGAATAAAAGATATGTTCCGCATGTTCGTGCTATAAAAATAAGATGTTCAGGAAATTACGCATGTTTTTTGTAATATATCCTTTGATTGTGTTATTCATTTTTCATCATCCTTTGAGATTTTAAAATGTGCTTATACATGCCAAATTTGAGCCCAGTTATAAAAAGATATGCCTTTCAGCATTTGACGCAGTTTGCGAATATTGTTTTGATAGTCCTTGCGTTGCTTTTTCAACATTTGCCAAGCGGCGGCCGCTGCTTCTGCGTCGTTGATAATTTCAGCCGGCGTTTTTCCGCTATCTGCTTCTTTTAGTCGCTTTAGTTCGCTGCGCAAATGGTCACCGTTTAGCAAGCGACCGCGACCGTAGGTGTAGGTACTAGAACCGCTCAATGGCCCGACAGAAAAACTTGCGCTTACTGCATTCTGTCCTGATTTATAGACTATTGTAGTCGGATCATAGTATACGGAATATCCAGCGGCGCGGATTGCGTCACGTATAGGTTGCAGGCGCGGACTATTCTCTCGTGTTTGTGCTTCAAAAAGGTCAGTATATGCGATATAGCAAGCACACACAGCTTGTGCCTCCAGGTTTGTTGCTTTTGCAGCAAAGAGGAATGCGCTGAGTTGATTGATTAATTCTTCATTGCTTCCTTTTTCTGCGGATTTCGCTGCATATTCATGGCATAATTTCCAATATAATGTACGGTGCTGTTCTATTGTTGCTAACGCTTCTTTGATAGCTTTTTCAAATTTCTCTGATTTTGTCATAATGACACAACTCCTTTTCAAGTTATAATATTATTTTTGATAATAAAAAAGTACCCTAGCAATTTTGCTAAGGTACAGTGTTTATTATTCAATTTCGATTGGTTTATTTTTATATGTAGCCCAGATATCAGAACCATCAGCGTCGAAATTGAAATCAGTGATTGGTATGTTATTTTTTTCAGAAGCTTTTTGGATAATTTCTCTTAATCTGCATAAGTTAATTGTGTTGGTAAGTTTATTTAACGGATACTTTTCTTCTCTTAGTCTGATATTGATAATATCTTTTGCAATATCATCAGCATCATCTAAATCGTTTTCAGTAAGGTTATAGTTTTTCGCAATACTGCTAATTAATCTATTGCATTTAATTAATTCTTCTAGGTAGATACCAAAATCTGGGAATGACATAATCATTTTTTCTTCTCCTATTATTTTAACAGCATGTCTACTAATTCACCAATTTCATCAGCTGACAGGTCATTATCAATTGCTGTTATGATTTCTTCGTGAATTAAATCTACAAATTTTTGTGGTGCAAGTTTTTTGATTTCATTATCTGGCATATTAAACGCCCAGCTTACATCTAATCCTCCTCCGTTTCCGTCACAAGTTTCATTCCAAGAAAAGCCATTAGTTAAATAATAGCTATATTGATTTAGAGATTCCCATTTTTTTGTTTCTTTTGCAAACTTAAGGCAGTTTTCAGTATAATCTTTTATTAACATTTTTATTCCTCCTTAATTTTTGATATTTTTTATATACCACCTATCATTGAGCTAAACTGTCAAGGTGGAGACAAGATTGAGGTACGAAATCTTGTACTACCTTGACAGTGTGCGGATAGGTGGTATATGTTTTATACTTCCCAGAAATTTTTCTTTTTATCTTGAAGGTTTACAGTCATCTTATTTTGTTTTATATTTTCCCTGCCGGCATTAATGATATTGCGTAACAGATTATTTATATCATTCTTTGCGTCAAATATAGCTGATGCTCCATTGCCAAGTTCTGGAGCCCGATATTTAGATTTCATTCTGTAATGCAGGTGTGGGTTTATTTTTCTGCCAACTTCGATGATTTCTTTTCGTAATTCTTTGTATTCGCTATTTAATTTTAGCAGATTTAATTTTTGATTTTCCATGTCTTTATTTTGTTCAAGCATTTCTTTCATTAATTTTTTATACCATTTATCACCTGCTTCGGAGCTGATGAAGCTGCGTATTTCCGCATCTTGTTTTTCATAATCAGTTTTTAGGATTTTGTAAGCTCGTCCTTTTTCGTTATATTCTGCTCGTATATTATTGGGCATAGATTCTTTGGGACCGTATAGGCTTAAGATTTCTTTAAGTCTAGTTTTAAGGCTGATTATTGCTTCACCTTCTTTTTGCAATTTTTCAAATCTGCCGCTGGTCATAATATTAAGTACCTTGCTTGGCATTTGATCAATCGGAGTTATTGTTTTTTCAATTCTTATAATTGCAGATTCGTTATATTTTATTTGGTTGTTAACTGAACCAAGTAATTTTACAAAATCTTTTCTGATAATTTCGCCGGACATAGTAAGTTCGGCTAATCGTTTTTCACTATATTCCTTTTCTTTACGTTCTAACTCAATTTGTTTTTTGTATTTTAATTCAGCAGCTTTACGTGCTTTTTGAATTTTATCTATAATAACGCCAAAAGCCTTGGCACTAATTTGATAAATTTTGTCCAAGGTATTGTCGATATTATCTTGATCATAGCCATTTTCTTCAATGATTTTTTTGGTTTTATATGCGAGAGCTGGGCCGAGATGTTCCTGGGGAGTACGGTTAAAAAATTCAGCCATATCTTCGTCTCCTGCTGCAGCTGCTAAATCTCGTTGCGCTTTTAAAGTTTTACAGGATACAACTTTATCTATTCCATGATTTTTATACTCAGCATTAATCATATCCTCCCAACTCTGCCGTATTTTTTTTAGGTTATTAGCAATTTCAGTGCGACTACCGGATAATGCTCTATCTTTTTGATATCCACCATTCTGAGGATTTTTTGAGTTAAATCTCTTGAAAAATTTAGATGGTGATTTGGCTTTTGCCATTCCATCATCTACAACTCGCTCACAAAACATTATATGTGCATGGATTTGTTCTTCATCGTCATCGAACGTAGCAGGTTTGCTATGTATAGCATATGCCCATACTTTATTATTTCCGATATGTTTACTAACAAAATCGTTTGCCAATTTTTGGTTTTCTTCATGCGTTAGTTCATTTGGTAAAGCTATTTCGAACTCTGTATAAGCTCTGCCATTAGCCCGTTCGTACCTATCAGCACACGCAAAAAAGGCAGATGCAGACATGGCCCAACGCGGGAGATTTGCATCTTTATAGACTAGCTCTTCCGCACGTTTTCCCCCGCTGTAGCGTCCCTCACGCAATATGTAATCTGCGTGCTGCTTTGCAGTACCCACTTTTCCATTTTTAAGGCTTAAATGATAGGTTGCCATGTCTGTGTTATCTCCATAAAAACAAAAAATCCTTAAGCAATTCAACAGGCGATGCCTGTATTTGATGAGGGACTGTTAGTCCTCATCCTCCTTGCTTAAGGATTTTGTTTTATTTTATTATTTTAGCATCCTCGCACTGCGTTTCCACCAAGGCGTAGCCTTGGTATTGGAAACGCGGAAGTGCGCCTAACGCTTGCGCTAGGAAGAGAACGTAAATTTCGTTACTCTCTTATCTTATTTTAGCACAATCGTTTGCTCATTACAAGGGATTTTAGAATATCGTTGCATGAAAAAAGCCCTAGCTTTATATTAGCCAGGGCTTATAATAGCTTGCTTTTTTATAGCTGCTTATTCGTTGTCTTTATTATCTTGAAAGTATTTATCTATGACTGCTTCATTTATAGCTTTATCATGTTCATTCAAATGGTTCGTGATAGCTTTAGCAATTATTGCTGCGTATTCTTCAGGGAATCTCATTTCTGGTTCTAAAGCTTCTTTAATTTTGGTTTCATTATAGTAGATATTTTTGCCAATGCGACAATTTACTTCCCAATTGGGGATTACCATATGCCATGTTCTTCCGAATTCAGTTTCAGCGTTGCATACAAGAATGCAATCATGACCACCCGTCAAACGGGTGGTTTGACGACGGGCTATAAGCCCTTAATACTAGCCAGCGCCTCAAGACGCTGGCTTTCACTTTGTTCAAGCCACATTGCACTTTTCTCTTTCGCTGCCCCTGTCAGGGGCGTTTTGAATACTAGTTACCCTTAAAAGGGTCTTCGTACTCTTTTACACTTAACTTATCTAAAGCTATATCGTGCTTTTCTTGTTCCGCAATATATTTCTTTATGGTGGCTTCATTTAGACCTACTGTAGATGCGTAGTAACCTTCTGCCCAAAAATGTCTATTGCCAAACTTATACTTTAAATTTGCGTGTTTATCAAACATTTGAAGCGCTGACTTTCCTTTAAGATAGCCTATAAATGTCGATACTGCAATTTTAGGTGGAATACTAAGTAGCATATGCACATGATCAGGCATCATATGACCTTCAATAATTTCTACACCCTTATACGAACATAACCGTTTAAAAATTTCTATTAAATCCTCACGGTATTGATTATAAATGATTTTTCGTCTATACTTAGGTGTAAAGACTATATGATATTTGCATACCCACTTTGAATGCGATAATTCGTTAGTTTTATTTGCCATTAATACGTCATTCCTTTCTTTGCAATAGTGACTTGAACACTTACTATTGTATATCGGAATGACGTATTTTTGTATAACAATCAATGCGCACCCGCATAGCGGGTGGTTCTGTGTGAAGCACTATCTCATTTCTTTGAAAAGAAACTCGATAGCACTCCACGGGCTAAAGCCACATAATCGAATTGATAGCATCCGATGATTACATCAATGCTTATCATGTGATTTGTTTCTTCTTTTAAGGTAATTTTTGATTTCATGTTTTTATTATCCTTTCTTAAAAATTATTCTTTCATTATTTCTTCCCATTTTGATGCTGCTGATTCTTCCATGCTTTCTATTACATGGGCGTAGGTTTTTAAAGTAAACTCTACTGTTGAATGGCCCAGTCTTTTGGAGATTACTTTTATGTTTACACCATTTTCCAGCAAAAGAGTTGCATGGGTATGTCTCATGCAGTGGATCCTGAAATTTTCCGGTAAGGATGCTTTTTTTATCATTCGATACCAATAATATTCCCTGAAGTTATTTGGTTCTAATTTTTTACCTGTACCGGATGTAAACACCAAATCATTTTCTTGATGAAAATACTCCTGATGGTTTTCTTGAAAGCCATTCTGAAATTCCTTGAACTCTTTAAGTTTGTTTATTGTTTCTGAGTCTAATGTTATTTTCCGATAGCTGTTTTCTGTTTTCAGTACCCATTTCACTTGCAGATAATGTTCATCAAAATTTATGTCACTCCATTTTAAGCTGCATATTTCTGATATTCGCATTCCCGAAGCGAATCCAAGACTTACCAAAGCGTAGAATTCTTGCTTATAGTATTTTCGTTCACGGTCGAATTTTTTATTTGAATACTGATCAAAGTACTTTCCTTGTTTAATTATTTCAAGGAAGTTATGAATACCTTTACAGTCTAATACAACAATTGAGTCTTTAGGAACTTTAAATGGTCTGACTTTAAGTACAGGATTACTTTTTATTAAATCGTTTTCCATAGCACTTTTAAGAACCATACCTAAGACTCTTCGAAATGAATTGACAGTTCTTGCTGCTAATTTTTTGTGGTTTTTATTTCCAAAGTATCTTAAATTATGTAGCAGCTCCTGTACTTTGATTGGTGTTATGAGATTCAGTTTTTCGTTTCCAAAATCATATTGTACGATATGATCTTTATCTGTTTGTATGTCACAAGTGAAGTGTATATATTTTAGAATATGAGTATACCATATGAAGGTATTTTCGGATACCATTGGCTGTGCAACTACGTTTAGCCATTTTTCTACCCAGACTTCTAAATTCATACCAGGTTCTATGGTTTTACTTTTCAGCTCTTCTGTAAAATCTTCTATTTTTTCTCTTAAGTTTTTTTGAGTTAATGCAGAGATCCATTTTTTCTTTTTTTCGCCTTGTTCATTATTATATGTACCTACCCATACCCAACGTTTTCTTTTCTCTAAGTAGAATATACTTCCTGGATTGCTTTTATTGTTCATTATACTCACCAAATTCTTTTTCTATCCATTTCATCGGTATAAGGAATTTTCTTCCTATTTTTTTTGCAGGTATGTTACCTGTCCAGATCTGTTTGTATATGGTCATGCGATTTATTGTATTAGGTCCAAGAAACTCCAGAAGCTGGTTGATTGTTAAAAATTTAGGTTTTCTTTTTGCCATTGTCGTTTTCTCCTTCTAGAATTGATCCATGAGTATATCAATGAATTTTTGTTCTTTTAAAGTTTTTATATAAAAATTACTGAGTCCCGGATGATTTATTACTTTTTCATACGTTTTTGAACTCAAAAGTTTATATGAAAATGCATTTTTATCAGGATAATTTTGTAGTGTCTTTTCAAATAAAGCTTGCTGCTGTTTTGGAGTCATACTAACAATCTTATTGTAAATTTTTTCATTAAAAGTTTCTTGTAACTTAGGCTCTTGTTCTTTGGGGGCATCAAGCATTTCTTGGTTATCAGGTTGATGTGTCTGTGATTTTTTCTTAGTAAGTCTATTGATGAGTTCTGGATCGCACCAGCCTTTTCTCAAAGCATTAGAAGCATAGGCTTTTAATGAAGTCTTGATTTTTTTATTATCATATTGATATTTTACGTATTCATAAACTTGAATCAATCTTTCTTCTCCATATTCCCTTACGCAGCTATCAATTTCAAATAATCCATTGTTAGAAGTAAATTGAAAGAAATTATATGCCTGTTTTCCTTGTTCAGTAAGCTTTTCTTTTATAATGTTAAGAGAAATTACAGGTACAACTTTAGGATTTTTACGTGTAACAGTAAATTTTATGCCTGACATTTTTCTTCCATTTTTTACTGTTTCTATAGCAAGCCTGATATTGCAAAAATTTTCTTTATTAAAATTTTCACCATTAATATCTTGAAGTATAGCTTTTAGCACTCGACTTTTAAAATCAATATATTTAGGATATTTATTGGTAAGATTTAATATTGTTTTCGTCTCTTCAAATGTTAAGATGATTTCTATTCTCTCTTTATCTTGTAATTTATTTAATAAAAACTCATAAAATCTAAATGTATTAACATTTTTAAAATTAAGGATATTAATAAGTTCATAATCAATGCCCTTTCCCATATAATAAGGTAATACTAGTGAAGATATCTGGAAATACATATTTCCATTTTCCACATAACTTTTAGCAATTAATGAATCTGTTGGTCTGCATTTCCCTGGAAGCGTAAAGCCTGTATATTGTAATTCTTCACGAGCATCAGCTAGTTTTGTAAAGCAATTATCGTTTTTATAATTGAATATCTCACAGAAGGTTTTTGTATTTATGGAGGTTTCTATATTGGTATACAGGGATAGATCTTCAAGGTTAGTACAGTTACCTTCGGCTATATTTGATGCGATAGCTCTTATAAGTTTTTCAGCCAAGACGCTTAGCCTTATTTTAGAAACATACCTATCAACAGTGATATAAACAGGATTTGTTTTTTTGAGTTCTTTATCAATTATTAATAGTTTTTCTTTTTGAATTTTTTCTTTTAGCATTTATTGTTTTTCCTTTCTAATTATTGTAAATTTTAGTTTTTCAACTTTTCTATTTTCTTTTATACTATCGAAAAAAACTCTTACTCCATGATTATTCTTATTTATAAAATTATTGATATCAATGATACTTGGAAGAATTATTATATTTTTCAAATCTATATATCTTGGATAAGTTTTAGTATTTATTGAACAAATTCTTTTAAGTTCATTGATTTTTAATTCAACTACTCTGAAATTATCTTTTTTTAATTGGCATATAAAATAATCGTAAAGCAAATAACTTGCTGTATGCTTGAATTCTGCTATATTATTTATTTCATATTTATAATTACTTTTTCTTATGCTGCTTAGCAAAATATCCGAAAATGTAATTTCAATTTCCCTGTTTTCTATTTTTTTATAATTTAACAGCAATCCTTTTTTTAATAATGATTCTAACATTATTTTTTCGTTAGTTATCGTATTAGTTGTGTATTTATATATATACTCAAATTCCCTAAAACTAACTATTTGTGTTTTATTTTTATTGGTATTTTTGCTGATTAAATAGTATAGCTATTTGATAAACAGTTGTTTATCTCCTTTTTTATCATGATGCTATTTTTGTGATAACTTCTGTATATCTGTATGTTTTTACGTTATATTACCACTAAGGTTGTGTTGAAAAATCAGGTGTGATAACTCTAGTATGCTGATAGAATAACACGGAGATACGGGTAAAGTAGCTTAAAGATACTGGCATTGTTCAGCTAAAGTACCGCTCTTGTTAGTTCTCCACGGCCGTGGTGAATGAATGATATCGGTAG
>OOAE01001381.1_pt1 | contig 17384 bp, 14 predicted proteins | sample 1671271 | NCBI WGS metagenome assembly OOAE01 (sample SAMN06348139, study PRJEB24527) | human gut metagenome | biome: human gut; feature: ankylosing spondylitis patient; material: feces | host: Homo sapiens | place: China | collected 2015-10 | reverse complement strand
CGCTCTTCCGATCTCATTCTTTTCCCACTGAAAATCCCGGTAAAAAGAATCAGCCTTAATATAGTCATGATTTCCTGCCATCAGATAAACCCGGGTATCCGGGATGGTGGAAAACAGGTTATTTACTTCTTTCAGTTCCCGTAGAAGAGGCTGGCGGTGGAACAAATCTCCTGCTATAAATAACAAATCCACCGGATTCTCGCGGATACCCGCAATAACCCGGCGGAAAGTTTCCCAGATTTCTTCCTCCCGCCTGCTGCTCCATGGACAGCCCCTGTCAGGAACTGCACCAAGGTGTACATCTGCAAGATGAATAAATCTCATGCCAATCTCTCTTTCTATAACATTTTTGATATCTGCGGATTGCTCTGCAGCTTCAATGCTCCCACAATACTGATATCAGTCAAATTATAAATCACAGTTTTTAACAGTTCTTGGGAATGGAATTACGTCGCGGATGTTGCCCATGCCGGTAAGGTACATTACGCAACGTTCAAATCCAAGACCAAATCCTGAATGGCGTGTGGAACCATATTTACGAAGATCAAGATAGAAGTCATAATCCTCTTTCTTAAGTCCCAGCTCGTCCATACGTTTCTCAAGTTTCTCAATGTCATCCTCTCTCTGGCTTCCACCGATGATCTCACCGATTCCAGGCACCAGACAATCCATAGCTGCAACAGTCTTGTTATCCTCATTCATCTTCATGTAGAAAGCTTTGATCTCCTTCGGATAATCTGTTACAAATACAGGTTTCTTAAAGATTTCTTCTGTAAGATAACGTTCATGCTCTGTCTGCAGATCGCATCCCCAGAATACTTTGTAGTCAAATTTATCGTTGTTCTTCTCCAGAAGCTCTACTGCTTCTGTGTAAGTAACATGACCAAACTCAGAATTGATCACATGGTTCAGTCTGTCCAGAAGTCCCTTATCAACAAAAGAATTGAAGAAATTCATCTCTTCCGGTGCATTCTCCAGTACATAACGGATCACATATTTCAGCATTGCCTCTGCAAGATCCATGTTGTCATTTAAATCTGCAAATGCGCATTCCGGCTCGATCATCCAGAACTCTGCCGCATGACGGGTTGTGTTGGAATTCTCAGCGCGGAAGGTTGGTCCGAAAGTATAAACATTGCGGAATGCCTGTGCAAAAGTCTCGCAGTTTAACTGTCCGCTTACTGTCAGATTAGTTTCTTTTCCGAAGAAATCCTGAGAGTAATCTACAGCACCCTTGTCATCTGTCGGAACGTTGTTCATATCCAGAGTAGTTACCTGGAACATCTCACCTGCTCCTTCACAGTCGCTTCCTGTGATCAGCGGAGTATGCACATAAACAAATCCCTGCTCCTGGAAGAAACGGTGAATCGCATAGGCACACAGAGAACGTACACGAAATACTGCCTGGAATGTGTTTGTTCTCGGACGGAGATGTGTGATGGTTCTTAAGTATTCAAGACTGTGGCGTTTCTTCTGAAGCGGATAATCAGGTGCAGAATTACCCTCTACTGTAACTTCTGCTGCCTGGATCTCAAATGGCTGTTTTGCCTGTGGAGTTGCTACCAGTGTACCTTTGACAATGATCGCTGCACCTACGTTTAATTTGCTGATCTCAGCAAAGTTCTCCATTGTATCGTGATAAACTACCTGAAGAGTCTCAAAGAAGCTTCCGTCGTGAAGCACGATAAATCCAAATGTCTTGGAGTCACGTACGCTTCGTACCCATCCACCTACTGTAACCTCTTTATCCAGGTATTTTTCTCTCTCTTTGTAAATCTCTTTTACTGTTGTTAACTTCATATCTATGTTTCCTCTTTCTCCTCATCGTTCTGGTCTTACACAAAAAGACGAAACGCTGTTTCAGATAACAGCCGTCTCGCCTTTTAGTATAGACTATTCCCTGTTTTCACGCAAGGAGTAATCTGGTATTTAACTATGTTTTTTCTTTTGTCAGGTGTAGCAAAATCATGCTCTCTGCCATTTGGTCAGGCAGGCACTCTCAATGAATCCATACATTTTGCAAAAATACGCTTATATGTCCTTGTAGTATAGTGAAGCCCGTCATCTACCGTACCGGTTCCGTAATGATCACTGGCAAAGCTGTATCCTGTTGATTTCAGATAAGAATACATATCAATATAAGTATAAGCAGAAGGCAGATTTGCTTTCATATACTGATTGAATGATCTGACTGCCGCCTCACTTCTGTCCGCTCTTCCCGCATTGGGAAGCATCAGACGATTCACCGGATTTACAGACATGAAGTACAGTTCACATCCTTTGCTTTTAAGCTGTGGTGCAATCCAGTTATAATACTCCGCATAATCTGCAGATTTTGACAAGTCGTTTACTCCAAAATTAAAGATCACTGCGGTTTTCTTTGAAAGAATACTGTTGGAATCGTGCTGTACTATGGAATAAAGCTGAGCCCATCCTGTAGTGGTAAACCAGTCCAGTCCCTTTCCTGCCGAGCAGACAAACTTCACATTTTTAGTCGCAGATTCTCCCATTCCTGTCAGAACATTTTCCATAAATTCTGTACGGGAATCACCTACAAAAATCACCTGTTTATATTTATAGATATCTACCTGCGGAAGTTGATCCTCTGTAAGGTCTGTTTCCGTTGTTCTGTTAAATACCACTGCATAGAGATCCACATTTCCATTTACCGTGATTTTTTCTTCTGCCTCATACTGCGGAGAAACACTCTGCATCGGTTTTGTGGACCACCCCATAAAAGTATAACCTTCTGCATCCCTTACGCCCGGAAGAGAATAAGAACTTCCTTTTGCCAGAGTCGTTTTCTGCCAGGTGCTGCCGTCACATCTGTGAAAAGTCAGCTGTACTGCCTTCTTCTGTACCGCATAAAGAGTGATATTTTTGTTGACTGTACATTTCGCCTTTGCTGTTGCTTTCTCAGAATTTTTCTTACTTGACCATCCCTGGTTAACATAACCGGTTCTTGCCGGTACTTTTGCAAAGGTAACAACCGTTCCCTCTTCTACTGTCTGAGTAAGTTTTTGATAAGCCGCATTAGTGCTTCCATTTCCCAGATAGTAGCTGACCGTATAATAATTACTCTTTCTGCGCACTGCATAGAACTGAGTTGCCTTTGTAATCTTTACTGTATCACCGGCTGAATATTCCGGTTCTGTTTCTCCCTTTACAGTTGTCCAGCCCAGATTTGTATAACCCTTTACTTTCGGCACATCAGGCAGTGTCACTTTCTGATTTTTTGACGCATACATGGTGAGCGAAGTATAAATTTTGCTGGTACTTGTTCCATTATTGTTATTGAAAGTAACTGTGTAAGGCAATTTCTTATATACAGCATAGAGAGTCAGTGTTTTTGATACAGTCACATTCTGGCCTGCTTTATAGTCAGCTTTGGAGGCTTTTTTACTCTTTGACCATCCCAGAGACTGATATCCTGTCTTGACAGGTACCTGCGGCATTGTAACTGTAAGTCCTTTTCCGACTTTCTGATTCAGTCTGGTAAATTTACTGTTGCTTGCCCCTGTATTGGTCTTAAAATTCACCTGAAGTGCTGTACGGCGCACAATGTAAAAATCTGTGTCACCGGTCACTGTAAATTCTGAATTCAGTTCATATTTTACAGCAGAACTTCCCTTTGTATCTGTCCATCCATAATTAATGTATTTAGATGATGGCATATCCGGAAGTATGACGTTTTTTGTCTCATAGACCTGCAAAACCCCATTGGAAAACACACTGGTTCCTGAATTATTATAAAGAGAAATCGTGCATTTCTTTGGCATATAGAAATTTAAAATTCCATTCTGAATGAATATATTCCAGCTCTCGCCTTTCTTCAGAGTAAGAATATCTCCACCCTTCAGAGTAATCGCATCTCCAAGTTTTTCATTTTTTTCCAGTTTCCACATATCCGGTGCACCTGTATCCGGTACATTGGGAAGGATCAAAGATTCACCCCAGGACATCACTGTTCGCAGCTGTTCACATTCATTTCCTTCTCCGTCTATAAACCGGAGCATTACCTCTTTCTCCGGATTAATCGTCGGCGTTGGAGATGGTGATGGTGATGGTGTGACTGAAGGAGTCGGTGTTGAAGACGGCATCGGTGTGACCGAAGGAGTCGGTGTTTCTGTCAGTGCAGGTGTACCCTCCGGTGTCGAAGTCACTGTTGGTGTTGGTGACAATTCCGATGCCATTACTTTCTCCGAATCAGAAGCTGCCGGCAAAGTATTTTCTGCATCAGTTATGCATGAATCTTCTTCCCCTGAACTGAAAATCTCTTCAAAACTGTCCGGAGTGCCGAACTCTGCTGCCTGTACGGGAACTGTTGCAGTGATCAGTGCCACAGTCAGAAACACACTTGCCAGACGCTTTCCTCTTTTGTGTCTTTTTCTGTACATATTTACCTCCATTTTGCAAAAACGTCCCAACATAAAATATGCGGGACGTTCTCTATGCATTCCCAATCATTCAAAAACATCTTCAGACTGCCCGGCTTTTGATCAGAACCGCCACAACCTGCTCATATGTAAATAATACCAGATTTGTCATCCTGCTATGTAAACACTGTTTTCTTATGGTTGAAAATATTCCTTATAATTTATTGATAAACCTCATAAATGCTTCTCTGCCTTCAGCAGTGCATTTATATACGCCGGCATCCTCAAGTACATGAACGAATACATTACCGACTTCTTTTCTGAGAACATCCTGAATGTTGTCTTTATCAAGGTTGTCATATTTCGGAAGGAATTCTGCAACCCACGCTGCATGTTTCTCAATCTTCTCATTGGAAGAAATGTCTTTTCCCTCCAGAATATATTCTGCCAGAAGTTCCAATTCTTCTTTTAATCTTGCCGGAAGTACAGCAAGTCCCATTACTTCGATCAGACCAATATTCTCTTTCTTGATATGGTGATACTCTGCATGCGGATGGTATACACCAAGAGGATGCTCATCAGTAGTAATGTTATTTCTAAGTGTGAGATCCAGTTCAAACATATCTCCGGATCTGCGGGCGATCGGTGTGATCGTATTGTGCGGTTCTCCATCAGTTTCAGCAAAGATAAACGCACTTTCGTCTGTATAACCTCTCCACGCTTCCAGAATATGTGTAGCAAGCTCTATCAGTCTCTTCTCATCCTTATGACGGATCCTTAAAACTGAAAGAGGCCATTTAACAATACCTGCTTCTACATCCTCATATCCCGGAATAGTCACATGTTTCTCGATCGGTGCTTTTGCCATTGCGAAAGTATAATGTCCGCCTTGGAAATGATCGTGACTTAAAATAGAACCGCCTACGATAGGCAGGTCTGCATTGGATCCCAGGAAGTAATGCGGGAAAAGTTTTACAAAATCAAAAAGTTTGATAAATGTATTCTTCTCAATCTTCATCGGAACATGCTGACTGTTAAAGACGATGCAATGCTCATTGTAATACACATATGGGGAATACTGAAATCCCCAGGGACTGTCATTTACAGTGATAGGAATGATTCTGTGATTCTCTCTGGCAGGATGATTAACTCTTCCTGCATATCCTTCGTTCTCCGGGCAAAGAAGACATTTCGGATAACTGCTGGATTTTACAAGCTTGGCAGCAGCGATTGCCTTCGGATCTTTTTCCGGTTTGGAAAGATTGATGGTGATATCGATTTTACCATATTCACTGTCTACTGTCCATTTCTGATCTTTCTTTACACGATAACGACGAATATAATCGCTGTCCTGACTGAGTTTATAGAAGTAATCGGTTGCTTCCTGTGGATCTTTCTCATATCTGCTCCAGAACTCATTCTGTACCTGTGCCGGACGCGGCATCAGACAGTTCATAAGTCTGGTATCAAAAAGGTCTCTGTACACAACACTGTCTTCTATGAGATTTCTCTTCACAGCCTCATCCAGAAGTGCATTTAATACCTCTTCAAGATCGATATCCCTGTACTCTTCCTCAGGTTCCACATATTCGTCTTCTTTAAAGACATCCAGAAGAAGATTTATTGTATAATTCTTCTCGCAGGCCGGTGTAAGTCCTGTTTCTACTCCGTACTGTACTAATTTTTTAATGTTCTCATATAACATCTGTACGTTCCTCCGTTTCGCTGTTACTGTTTCACTCTTACAGTAACGTATTTAAACAATAAATTTCTCTGCCACTGTTTGTCCTTTTTAGAATACTCAAATATCAGTGAAATGTAAAGAAGCATTTTTACAATTTTTTGGATGAATAACCGGCAGGTTGCTGTCGCGTTACTGTTCGCTCCGTTCTCAGCTGCCTGCCGGTTATGTTTTTCATCAGTAATTTACTGTTTCTATATAGGTGATAAACACATTTCCGGCTTTCTGGAAAAGATCCGTACTGTCATTCATTCCATACGGATAGGTCTCTTTTTTAACCGGATCATACAGCCAGGTATTATATTCATCATATCCTACGATCACCACGCTTGTATCTGCTCCCGTTTTGGCAATTACCGGACGCTGTGCACTTATCTCGTACAGCACACTGTCCAGACTGCAGCCGGAAAGATCGATCACAGTTCCGGTCTTTTTGAGGCTCTTTTTCAGGGTTTTAATATCATAGGTTCCCTGAAGCACACTCTCCGGAATCCCTTCTGTATCTATCTGCATTTTTGTCTTTTTATTTCCACGTTCCCATACATACTGCTGTGTACGGTTCAGCACTACACCTCCCAGCGTATCTGCACGCAATACAGCCTTCGCCGGATCTGTATAGATACCGTCCAGTCCGCCCTGTCCGTAAACATAATATGCTGTTTCCTGAGGAATCTGAGTGTCCAGAACAATGTCTTTCCGGTCGGAACTGCTTACCTTTGCATACATAGTCAGCGGAGAATCTGTCTGTTTGGTCGTGTTAAATACCAGTTTCACACGAACACCTGTCCTGGATGCAGAAATAAGTTCGATTTTTACTGTATTTGCCGCTGCCTTTTTATTATTCATGATCGTATCTTTCTTCTGGGCAACATAAGAGGTTTCTCCGGATTTTGCAGAAAGTTCAAACTCGATCAAAGTATTTCCTACTGAAATATCAGTGATATAAAGTCCGTCTTTCCGGTATTCTTTTTTTACATTTCCTTCAAAATCTTCAATACGCAGAATGCGGATCCCAACAGATTTATGTCCCTCCTCATCTGTAAGAATATCTTCTTTATTCAGCATTCCATAAATCAGATCTTCATTCATAAATCCAACTGTACGAAGTCTCTGGCCTTTCTGCGGTGCGATCAGTCGGGTTTTACAGGTATCAAAATCAATTTCCTTGATATTTCCCTTTTCATCCCCCTCTGAAACCAGCCAGGCTGCATGGTCATTATTATCGGAAGATACAAAATTCGCATTTTTTATTCCTTTTTCAAGAATTTCACTGGAGTTCTCTTCGATATTGATCCTGTAAAGATTCTTCGCCAGAATCAGAAACAGCTCATTCTTTTCATTGACATAGGACAGTTTTTCAAGATCTTTTTTCAGAAATTCAAATGATTCCGAAACAGGGATAAAGGCTCTTTCTTCTGCCACGTTTTTATCACGATTGTAATGGTAAACTGCAATTCCTTCATATCCTTCATGGCTTCCTCTGTTCATATATCCATAAAGTACGAAATCAATATCTCCTTCATCAGTTACTCTGACGATCTTGATGTCATGCTGAGTTCTGGAATCGCGGAAATCTCCGTCCTTCAATTTTCTGAAACTGAAAACCTGATTTACCTTTTCATTGCCCGGTGAATAGGACCACAGATCTCCCTCCTGCACAAAAGCTATCACAGTAGCAGCATCATTCATCATATATTCTACATTCTTATCGCGCACTCCAAGGATAATCCCATCATCCTCATAAACAGGCAGTGTACCATCAAAGACCTGATTTGCAGAACGCTGGAAATCCAGCAGATAAATCCTGGTATCCTGATATTTCATTCTGTAAAATTCTTTTACGTCATATAATTCCGTTTCCTCATCATCATTCTGCGAAGTCAGCTGATATTCCAGCACAACGCTGGCAGTTGTCTCATTGATCTCTTTGATCACAGGAATTCCCTCCTGACACAGCTGCGGAGCAAGATTCCCCCAACTGATCTCACTCAGGGAAGAATTAATATTAATTCCCGAGTAATTCGTTGCTGCTCCTGTTGTCTGTGGTTCCAGATAACTTCCCAGTGCATCTGCTGACTCTTTGTCAAGACACGCTTCATAAAAATATTTTACAAAAGCTGCATAATCTGATGCATGTACCTGTGACCTGGAAACAACTCTCGTATAATAATATGCTGTACCCTCATCCAGTTCCAGGGCAATCTGCATGGAATATTCCTGATTCATGCGCAGATCACTGCCAATCTCCACGTCTACGGACAAATACTGATCTTCTTTTACAAGATTCTTAATCTTCTTATTTTCAAGGACTTTACTTCCATCAGATGTACGGATCTCATAAGAAAAACTCTTTACTTCCGAATCATAGGGATTCACTTTAAATGTCAGTTCTTTTGATGTATCCAGAGGAGTCACACTGTCTCTGGTAAAATCCGCCTGCATAGGCTGCGCATATCCATACATCCGGTTTATCAGCGTATCATTCATATCCACCATGACTTCCGGAAACACTGCGTCATTAAAATCAGAACGGTTATCTGTGGATTCACTGTTAAGAAGCAATGCAGTACCTGCTGTACCAAGCAGAAATACCAGAAGAAGAATACCTGCTTTTTTCAGTATCCTTTTCATCGCACACTCCCTTCCTGTTCTTTTTCATTCAGAAGCCTGTCCAGTGTGGGATGGATATTCAGGGCTGCAATCATTTTCTCCACCTTACCCTGGTCTGATCTTTTCCCTGTTCTGACTGCTCTGATCAGGAGATTCTTAGGTGTATGTTCCATATCAATAAACTCCAGGATCTGGGTATCATAACCTTTGCTCTCCAGAAGATCTGCACGCACAGCATCTGTGATCAGCGCAGACATCCTTTCTTTCAGGATTCCATAGCGCAGAACCGGCTCCAGCATTTCATTTTTGATCTGTTTATTAACTTCATGCTGACAGCAGGGTACGGAAAGAATGACTTCAGCTCCCCATTCCACTGCCTTGGCAAGTGCATAATCGGTAGCTGTGTCACAGGCATGAAGCGTTACCACCATATCCACACAGGATACGCCTTCATAATCTGCAATATCACCATGATAGAAATGCAGCTTCTCATATCCGTATCTGAGTGCCAGAGAATTACATTTCTCAATTACATCTGTTTTCAGGTCAAGACCTATGATATTTACATCATATCCTTTTAGTTCTCTTAAATAATAATACATGGCAAAAGTAAGATAACTCTTTCCACAGCCAAAATCCAGAATCGTTATTTCTCTGTCTCTGGAAAGTCTGGGAAGTATATCTTCGATAAATTCAAGGAAACGATTGATCTGTCTGAATTTGTCATATCTGGCATGGATAATCTTTCCCTGTTCATTCATAACTCCCAGATCGATCAAAAACGGAACCGGAACACCTTCTTTAAGAATATATTGTTTCACCCGGTTATGTGCCTGGATCTGAACTTTTTCTTTCTGTTCATGGTGTTTCTGTTTAATAGTCATTTTCCCCTTTTTACTGACAAGAACAACCCCGTCTGTTACTGCACCCTGTGCCTGAAACTGTCTGAAATTCTCTGCAAGTTCTTTTTCCACATATTCAATCAGTTCCGTACGCCCGTAGTTTTTATGCAGAACTTTCTGTCCTTCTGTGGCAGATGCCTGATAACAGATCTGTCCTTTCAGCCGGATCGGACGAATCTTTATTTTTGATATGCCATCTTTATTTCTGCCGGCACTCAGAACAGCCTGTATCAGATTTTCATTTATCTGTTCTTCTAAATATTCTCTTAAATTTTTCATTGCTCTTTCTGTCTGTTAATGTTATATAATCTGTTGTAACTGTCCGGTGTACCAGCAAACCGATTTCCCGAGCAATTACAATCTGTTTTAAAAGTATCTCCTGCAGCGATATCTGCGGCATCTTCTTCTGGATATTTCCTGACAAAGCATTACCTGTATCAGTTCATCCAGAAAATCCTCCCTGATAGCCTGAGTGCTTATTTCCGGTTCCATACTCTCCCTGATCTTGCAGCTTAAATGATAAATCATATATTTATCCGGATATTCATCATAAAGGCGGCTTCCCTCATAATCCATGAGATCACATTCCTCTTCTATTTTCTCCTGAATATGCTGTACAGTCCCCGGATAATAGGATTTCATCAGGTTAAATTCTTTATCCTGCATCCGTTCTCCTTCATACAGAAGAGGATTTGCATATGTGGTATAAAACGGAAAATATTCTTTCAGATACATCGTACGATCCTGCATTCTTTTCGATTGTCTATTTCAGTATATGCAAAGTTCTGCAGACTGTGCCGAAATACAGTTCACGTGCCGCTTTATTTCATCTGCTTCTTGCAGATTACAATTCCTGGATCATTCTTACAGTTAATTTGACACTGTGTTCAATTGCCGCCATCTCAAACTCAGCGTAATCCATGTGAGCACTTCCGTCTGCCTTATCAGAGATTGCTCTTACTACAAGGAATGGAATATGGTTCAGATAAGCAGCCTGACCGATAGCAGCACCTTCCATCTCTACTGCAAATCCGCCAAATTCTGAAATGATGGCATCTTTAACGCTCTTATCTGAGATAAACTGATCTCCGGAACAGATTCTTCCTTCAAATACACTGATCTCAGGATTTACTTCTTTACATACTTTTGCAGCCAGTTTACGAAGTTTTTCATCAGCAGGGAAGGAAAATTCATCCATCTGCGGAATCTGACCTTTCTTATATCCGAAGCCGATTGCATCCATATCATGATGCAAAACATCTGTGGAAAGAACAATATCCCCAATATTTACATCATTATTCAGACTTCCTGCAATTCCTGTATTGATCACCGCTTCCACACCAAATATATCTGCAAGGATCTGTGTGCACATACCTGCGTTTACTTTTCCGATTCCTGAGCGTACAACAACTACTTTCTTTCCTTCCAGAGTTCCCTCATAGAAATCCATACGGGCTCTGGATGTAATTGTGACATCCTGCATTTTTTCCTTGATTTTTGCAACTTCCTGTTCCATTGCTCCGATAATTCCGATACATTTCATTATTAAAACACCTCTTCTTTGTATATTGTAATTTTTCATTTTCATGGTATCAGGTTCAGATGTGTAAACAGTGACAAATGTTCCTGACATTTCTTTATTATAGCAAAACTTTATTTATATGGAAACTTTTTTTATCCTCTGTTATAATACAATTGCTATTTTATGTTACTGTTCACATATCACTATTCCGCGAGGTGTTTTGGCATGAATATGCCAAAATCCCGAGACATACAAGCCAAAATTCCATTGCCGCAGGCAATCTGGAATAAATTTTGGCTACGTTACTGAGAACGAAGTAAACAGTAACGTAGTGGTATATGAACAGCAGCATTTATAGTTACATTTTTTCACACAGGAGGAAACATATCATGACGTATAAAACAAAAGGTGTCTGCGCCAGCCATATTGAATTTGAAGTAGATGACAATAAGAAAGTCCACAATGTCCGTTTCATCGGCGGATGCAGCGGAAATACCCAGGGTGTAGCCAGTCTTGTAGAGGGAATGGATGCAGAGGAAGTGATCAGCAGATTAAAAGGAATCAAATGCGGATTTAAGAATACCTCATGTCCGGATCAGCTTTCCACTGCACTGGAGGAAGTTCTGAACAAATAAACAACTGTGGAAATACTGAACAGTTACGCAGGTGACCATATAAAATATCCCACGAAAACTATAGCAAGCCTCTTAAATAATGTAAATTGAATCAATATATTATTTACAAAGATTGCTATAGATAAAGTTTCGTGGGATATTTTTTTAATTTACATATCTGTCCTGTCCCATTTATCACACAGGGACTGAACATCTCTTGAAAATCTTTCCAGATCTTTATTCGGCGTTCCTTCATTTTTCCTGATAACCGTAATAAGCCTGTAACCAAGTGCCAGAAGTTTCTCGAAGGCTCTGGCTGCTCTTGTTGCCTTCGGTGATGCAGATGCTTTCTGGATTTTCACACCCTTTGCCTCATACAGACATACATCGTCTGCCAGATCATAAACCGTACCGCTGAACGGAGCCATTGTATCATACCCCAGTTCATCTGTCAGACGTTTTGCAAAAATCTCTGTAACTGTATCATCTCCATGAGTAACAAAGACTTTCTGCGGTTTCTCCTCAAATGCCTTCGCCCAGTCTAAAAGGCCATTCACATCCGCATGACCGCTGATTCCCGGCATCTGGCAGATATGCGCTGCCACATGAACAGGTTCACCAAACAGTTTCACATCTGCAGCCCCCTCGATCAGTGCTCTTCCAAGAGTACCGACCGCCTGATATCCTACAAAAAGAATCGTATTCTTCTCATTCCACAGATTATGTTTCAGATGGTGCTTGATACGGCCTGCATCACACATACCACTGGCTGAAATGATTACCTTGGGCTCCTCATCATAATTGATCGACTTCGAATCATCACTGGTGACGGAAACCTTCAATCCAGGGAAACTGATTGGATTAATTCCCTTTTGGATCAGTTCCATCGCTTCTTCATCAAAACAGTCATACTGATGCTCCGAGAAAATCGTGGTAGCTTCATTTGCAAGAGGACTGTCCACATATACTTTAAATCCGTCATGTCCATACACCAGTCCGTCTGCCTTGATCTGTCTGATAAAGTACAGCATTTCCTGCGTACGTCCCACTGCAAAAGAAGGAATCACAAGATTTCCTCCTCTGTCAAAGGTTTCCTGGATGATTTCTGACAACAGTTTCACATAATCAGGCTTTTCTCCATGACTGCGGTCACCGTAAGTGGATTCCATAACTATATAATCTGCATGGTGCAGATACTCAGGATCCTTGATCAAGGGCTGGCAGGTATTTCCAATATCTCCGGAGAATACAATCTTTTTCTCTGTATCCTCCTCCCTGATCGTCAGCTCAATACTTGCAGAGCCCAGCAAATGGCCTGCATCAATAAACCGGGCTGAGATTCCCTCTGCAGGAGTGATCATCTTATTGTACGGGCATCCCACAAAGTTTCTGATCACTCCCATGGCATCTTCCATTGTATAAGCCGGAACAAATTCCGGTTTGCCCTGTCGTCTGCCTTTACGGTTTCTCCATTCTGCTTCAAACATCTGAATGTGCGCACTGTCTCTGAGCATAATATCGCATAAATGGCTGGTGGCATCTGTGGCATATACCGGTCCCCTGAACCCCTTTGCATAAATAGCCGGAAGATTACCTGAGTGATCTATATGTGCATGTGTCAGAAGAACAAATTCTATCTCTCCCAAAGCCACTGGTATTTCTGCATTTTCATAATAATCCGGTCCCTGCTCCATTCCGCAGTCTACAAGAAACTTGTGACCTGCTGCCTCCAGATAATAACAGGATCCCGTAACCTCATGAGTTGCCCCGATAAATGTAATCTTCATATAAAAACCTCCCTTCAGATTTTGATGTACTCTCGGAATCTTTTTGATATCCCCAATTGTTTTGCTGCATTTTGCCTGTTTAACCCGGCAGCTTTTTACTGCTTTTATGATCCTTCTATATTGTATTAATTATACACTACAATGAAACAAATTAACAATATCTTTTCTGAAAATAAAAAGCAGAAACAGTTTTTTTTCGACTGTTCCTGCCTTTCTTTGCATCTGCCACGTAAGAATTTTAAAAATTTGCCGATATTTTAATGATTCTCTGTCGGTCAGTGCATAAATATATAACGTTTTGTTCCGAGCCTTTGATCCGCACACTTATCCGAAGAATAAAATGCCGGATTTCTGCTTCGCAAACTTTCATTACATATACTATGCGAATCAAATCGGCAAATATCACACAAAAAAATAAAATTTTTTTATTTTTTTCAAAAACGGATGTCTTCTGATATGTCTGCGTATTTTTATCCGGATATCGACAGTCAGCTATAGCAGTCATTCCCACCAGCGCAGTCAACATAACTACTGCCACTGCGGCAGCTGCAGATTTCAGGATTCTGTGAGTCCTGTTCCAGTCATACTCAAGAATTTCAAGTTTTTCCTTTGCTGCCCTGGTGCTCCCTGTCTTTTCAGCCCTGGCTGCTTCATTGAAATCCCCTGTTTCTCTCAGTCGGGTGATCAGCCGATCATACCCCGCCCGGATCTTCTCCTCGGATTCTTCCGGAAATTCATCCCATGAGGTTTTGCCTGCTACGTTCAGCAATGCGGATTCAAGTATTTTGGTTTCCGCATCATACTGCTCTTGAAGTATTTTGTCTATCTGCTGATTTTTTGTCTGTATATCTGTTTTGTTCTTCATAATATTTAACTTTCCTTGACAATTTCTCCCCCTGGGTTCATATTAAATAGTAACGTATAGCAATTCCATAAAATAATGAATCCGGACACTTTCGCAGGATTTCACATATTCCCTGCAGTCTTTTATAGAATTGTTGTAACTATTCAGAATAAAACAGGAGGAATCTCTATGAAACATATTGTGCTCACCGGCGGCGGCACAGCCGGACATGTGACTCCGAATATTGCTCTGATCCCACGCCTTAAGGAGCTTGGATACGAAATTTCCTATATCGGATCCTACGATGGAATCGAAAAAAAGCTTATTGAAGAAATGAATATTCCTTATTACGGAATCTCATCCGGAAAGCTGAGACGTTATTTTGATCTGAAAAACTTCACAGATCCATTTCGTGTACTGAAAGGATTCGGTGAGGCCAAAAAATTATTGAAACAATTAAAACCAGATGTGGTTTTCTCCAAGGGTGGCTTCGTGACTGTCCCGGTTGTAATCGCTGCCGGTCGACGTAAAATTCCTACCATCATTCATGAATCAGATATGACTCCCGGACTTGCAAATAAGATCTGCATTCCATCTGCAACAAAAGTATGCTGTAACTTCCCTGAGACTGTAAAAAGTCTTCCTGCTGACAAAGCAGTACTTACAGGTACTCCTATCCGTCAGGAATTATTAAACGGAAGTAAAGAGGCAGCCCGCGAATTCTGTGGTTTCACAGATGACAAACCGGTTCTTATGGTGATCGGCGGAAGTCTTGGTGCTGCATCTGTCAATGAAAATATCCGCAAAATCCTTCCGGAACTTTTAAAAGAGTTTCAGGTTATCCACCTGTGTGGTAAGGGAAAAATGGATGAAAGTCTCAAAGACACAAAAGGATATGTACAGTATGAATATATTAAACAGGAGCTTGCCGATCTGTTTGCTCTGTCTGATATCGTTATCTCCCGCGCAGGTGCCAATGCAATCTGTGAACTGAATGCTTTAAAAAAACCCAATCTTCTGATCCCGCTTTCTGCAAATGCCAGCCGCGGTGACCAGATCCTCAATGCACGTTCATTTGAACGTCAGGGATTCAGCATGGTACTTGAGGAAGAAGAGATTACAGAAAGCACACTTTTAAACGCGATCCGCGAACTGTACCAGAACAGAGAGTCCTATGTTCATGCCATGTCAGAAAGCAGTCATATGAATTCTATTGAAAAAATCACCGGGCTGATCGAAGACTGCGTAAATAAACAGTAATCACCGGGTTATTTTCTTATATTCCCTGGCAAGCCAGCGTCTCGTCCTCATGACTCTGTTATTCACATTATTTTCTGTGATATGATAATGTCTGGCAACGAGACGCGTTGGTATGTCATATAACGTTACACTGACATAGATTTCATAATTTGTCCTGTTCTTTTCTCTCAGTTTTTCAAATATCGACTGCAGGTATCCTGCTGCCTCCAGATTCAGAACAATCTCATCTACACGATTACCTTTTCTTACCCGCATATCTGTCATTTCCAGAATCGCATCTGAGTTCGCATATTCATATTTCCTGAAGGCCTTTTTGCGATGATCGGATGCCTTATGGTAGCTGATTCTGACAATCAGATTCTCCAGTTTCTTTTCATCTGAAAAATCCACACTCCGGCCCATATGAAACAAAGTCTCAAATACATCCTGACAGACATCTTCTGCTTCGTCTTCATCGCCAAGGATAAATTTTCCAATATTGAACGCCCGCGAGCGGTATTTCCTGTAGATACTTACAAAATCTATATTCTCCATCTTTTGTAATGTGCTGTATCAGAATATCAGGACAGCTGCTCCTTTACTTTTAACAGGATTTCTTCTTTATCTGCATCACTGAGTTCACCCGGGTGCCATGTGATTCCCACCTGATCTCCTTTATATCTCGGAATCAGATGCATATGAAAATGAAATACTGTCTGCCCTGCACACTCGCCATTATTCTGTACAATATTAAATCCGTCACATTTCAGTGCTGCTGTCATTGCTGTCGCCATTTTCTTTGCAAGAATCATTGCCTTTGCAGCCATTTCATCCGATAATTCATAAATATTGGCAGCATGCGATTTCGGAAGGATCAGCGCATGTCCCTTACTCGCCGGGCCCAGGTCAAGAATTACCCTGAAATTCTCATCCTCATAAAGTGTTGCAGCAGGAATCTCTCCATTAGCGATTTTACAAAAAATACAATTTTCCATCTTTAAATCCTTCAAAGTCAATAACTGCAACATCGCCGTTCTTAACTTCTCCCTCTTTAGTTACTAGTTCAGTATATTCCTCTAATAAATGACCAATTTCATGATCTATATCTTCGTCTGTTACATTATACTCAATTTTCTTTAATTGTATACCTTTATATTTTCCAAGTTCTGCTTCTGGTTTTGTTTGGAAAATTGCTGTGAATATTAAATCTTTTCCTTTTTCTATTTGTTTTACGTCTATGTCAGCTTTGCTTACTACTTCTATATTATTTTCTTTTAAAGCTTCTTCTAATTCAGCTGGTACTACTTCATTAAATGCATCTTCATAGAAGATTTCTTTTCCATAGTATTTTTCTACTATGTTCATTGGTGCTTTTCCTTTTCTGAATCCTGGTATATTAAAATATTTTGCACTTTGGAAGTATACTTTTTTTATTGCTTCATCAAATTTTTCTATAAACTCATTTATTGAATATATTTTAGTACCGAAATTGAAAAGTTTGTATAATGTTTTGCTCTTTAGGCGCATCCCTTCGTCATCACTAACTATACAATCGCAGTATGAGCCGAAGAAACTATGACAACAATCAGCTTGCATATTTTTAAACTTAACCTTCTTTCGAGTTTCTTTATTTACTCCCAATAGGTCAAGAATCATATAGGACACATAATATTCCGTTGCAAAATCAGTAGATGATAACCCAATTTGAGTTAAAGTGGCTTTAATTATATCTAGGAAGGATAATCCTAA
>OOAE01001345.1_pt1 | contig 17823 bp, 16 predicted proteins | sample 1671271 | NCBI WGS metagenome assembly OOAE01 (sample SAMN06348139, study PRJEB24527) | human gut metagenome | biome: human gut; feature: ankylosing spondylitis patient; material: feces | host: Homo sapiens | place: China | collected 2015-10 | reverse complement strand
CGTCGGTCTTGGTGAGGATGATGCCATCCACGCCCACCGTCTCGTTGAAGGTCTTAGCCACGTTGACGGCATCCTGACCGGCCATGGCGTCCACGACCAGCAACGTCTCATCCACGGGAACGGCAGCCTTGATGTCCACCAGTTCCTGCATCAGCACTTCGTCGATCTGCAAGCGGCCTGCCGTATCCAGAATGACGATGTCGTTGCCGTAATCTTTGGCGTGCGCCAGCGCCTTACGGGCGATCTCCGGCGGCTTTGCGCCGGGCAGGGTGAACACCGGTGCACCGGCCTGCTTGCCCACCACCTGCAGCTGGTCAATAGCCGCAGGGCGGTAGATATCGCAGGCCACCAGCATGGGGCGGCGGCCCTGCTTGATATAGAACTTGGCAAGTTTTGCCGCGTGGGTGGTTTTACCGTTGCCCTGCAAGCCGCAGAGCATGATGACCGTCTGGCCCTTGTTCTTGATGTTCAGGCGGGCGGCTTCGCTGCCGCCCATGAGGGCCACCAGCTCCTCATTGACGATCTTGACCACCTGCTGGGCGGGGGTCAGGCTTTCCATGACCTCCTGACCCATGGCGCGCTCGGACACCTTTGCGCAGAAGTCCTTGGCAACCTTGTAGTTGACATCGGCTTCCAGCAAAGCCATCCGCACCTCGCGCATGGCGGCTTTGATATCTGCCTCGGTCAGCTTACCGTGACCGCGCAGCTTTTTGAATACACCGGCAAGGCGGTCGGTCAGGGATTCAAATGCCATTGTGCGGTGCTCCTTTCAAAATTCGATCAGCTTTCGTTTGCTTCATCCATCGAGCGGATGATCTCCAGCATTTTTGTCAGCGTTTCCACATATTCCGTGGTGGTGATATTAGCGCGGGGGCCGGTGCACTCGAACCGGGTGTCGATGACCAGCTGTTCCAGCTGTTCCAGCTTCTGCTGCACCCGCCGGTAGCGGGCTGCAAAGCCTACCTTTTCTTCCAGTTCCTTCAGGGTGGTCTCGCCGTGCTTGATGGCGTCCCGTGCGCCCTGCCGGGTGATGCCGAAGTTTTCGCCGATCTCGCTCAGCGAAAGATCATCGTTGTAATACTGGCGCAGCATCTCGCGCTGCTTCTGGGTAAGCACCTCGCCATAAAAATCCAGCAGATACCCCATTTCCAGATCTTTTGCCATTGCTGTTGACCCCCGGTGCTCTGCTGTCTGTGCTTGCTGTGTTGTAAAGTTTTTTTGCTTTACGGATGGAGTATACCAGAACCCCTGCCCCTTGTCAAGGGGATTTTGGAGTTTTTTCTGAAATATCTGCCCAAAATTCGCTGTTTTTGCCAAAAGGCATCTTGACGCAGCCGGGGGCTTTGCGTTAGGATAATAGTGTTGTATCCCAAGAGAAAGGAGTGCCCTTGTGCCGATCTACTCTAATTTTTACCAGACCCTTACCACTGCCTGCCCCATTGTGGAGCTGCGGGGCTATGCCGCCGCCTGCGGGCTGAAGGGACATCTGTACGCGTATCTGGATTTTAACGGCCCCACCGGCACCGCCCGGGACGGCCTTGCCGAGGGGATGCTGGCCCTTGCCATTGAAAAAAAGCAGCTTGCCCCGGGGCAGCCCATCATTGAGGCAGCCTCCGGCCCCTTTGCCACCGCCCTTACGCTGGCCAGCCTGACCGCCGGGCACCCCATCGTGCTGGTGATGCCGGAGGATGCCCCTGCCCTGCGGCAGGAATACCTGCTGCGGCTGGGTGCGCAAATCCGGCACAGCCCTGCCCGCAGCGGTCTGGCCGGGGCACGGGCGCTGGCGGCGCAGACCGCCGCCGCGAACGGCTGGTACTATATGAACTGGCTGGCCAACGACGACAACCCGGAGTATCACCGCCGGGTCACCGGCCCCGCCATCGTGCAAAGCATTGCCCGGCAGAACAAGAGTCTTGTGGACGCCATTACCATCGGGGTGGGCAGCGCCGGCACGGTGACCGGCGTAGGCGAGACCATCAAGGCATGGACGAACGATGTGCGCATCGTGGCGGTGGAGCCGTATGAAAATCAGGTGCTGGGCGGCGGGCTTACCGGCCCCCACGGCATCCCGGATATCGGCTACGGCATCGTGCCGGAAAACTACAACAGCTATGTGGTAGATAACGTTTCCGCCGTGGCCAGCCGTGACGCCCAGCGGGCTGCCCAGCAGGTGCTGCGCACCGATGCGATCCCCGCTTCGGTCAGCGCCGGTGCTGCCCTGCACGCCGCCGCCCAGCTGCTGGCCAACTGCAACAGCCGCGCGGCGCTAGCCATTTTCAGCGGACGCGCCAGCATCGTGTAAGCGGCTGCTTCTATCAATCGGAAAGAAGGACGTTTTTTCATGACCAAGGACATGACCAGCGGCGCCATTACGCCGTTGCTGATCAAATTTACCATTCCGCTGGTGCTGGGCAACCTGTTCCAGCTTACCTACAACGCCGCCGACAGTATCATCGTGGGCAAGTTTGTGGGCGAGGATGCACTGGCTGCCGTGGGCACCTCGAACCCCCTGATGACCCTTGCCATCCTGTTCATCAACGGGATGTGTCTGGGCGCGGGCATTCTGGTCAGCACCGCCTTTGGCGCGGGAGATACACAGCTGGTGGAGCGGCAGGTATCCACCACTGCCATTGCGGGCACGGTGTTCTCCCTGACCTTCTCTGCCCTGTGCGTACTGTTGGCAGACCCGCTGCTGCGGCTGCTGCAGGTACCTGCGGCTATTCTGCCCATTGCGGTGAAATATCTGCGCATCGTGTTTGCAGGGCTGATCTTCACCTTCTTCTATAATTTTCTTGCCGCCACCATGCGTGCGCTGGGCGACAGCAAGAGCGCACTGTATTTTTTGATGATCAGTGCGGTGCTGAACATTGGCGGCGACCTGTTTTTTGTGGAGGCACTGGGCTGGGGCAGCGAGGGCTGCGCTCTTTCCACCGTGCTCAGCGAGGCCGCCTGCTGCCTGCTGTGCGTGGTGTACATCCGCTATAAGGTACCAATCTTACAGCTGGGCAGGCGGTGGCTGGTGTATGACGGTAAGCTGCTGCGCAAGACCGTAAGCTACGGCTGGGCCAGTGCCATGCAGCAGGCCACGGTGCAGCTGGGCAAAATTGCGGTGCAGGCCATCGTGAACACCATGGGCGTCAACGCTATGGCGGCCTTTACCGCCGCCTCCCGCATCGACGACTTCGCCTACACCCCGCAGCAGAACATCGGCCACGCCATGACCACCCTGATGGCGCAGAACCGGGGCGCAGGCAAGACCGACCGGGTACGGCAGGGCTACCACTGCGGTATGCGCATCGAATTCGTCTATGCGCTGTTACTTACCGGTGTCTGCCTGCTGTTTGCCGAGCCCATCATCCGGCTGTTTGCCGCCGACCCTGCTGTGGTGGACCTTGGCGTGCGGTTTTTGCGCACCATCTCGCTGTTTTATCTGATGCCCGCCGCCACCAACGGCATTCAGGGCTTTTTCCGGGGTATGGGCGATTTGAAGGTCACCCTGAACAGCAGTATGCTGAACATGGGCGGTCGTGTGGCTGCCGCCGCCCTGTTTGTGCTGGTGCTGAAGATGGACATCGAAGCCTTGCCCTTCAGCTACGCGGTGGGCTGGCTGCTGATGCTGCTGTACGAGCTGCCCCTGCTGGTGCGTTTTCTGCGCAACAGCGAAGTATAACGCCGGACGATTTTAATGGCCTCCGCTTTGCTCTGGCCATAAATCAAGGAATTATCGTTTTATTCAGGAACTCGGAGCGCCTGCGGGCGCTCCGAGTTCCTCTTTTCACGGGAAGGGGTCGTGGAGGGAAACGGCAGACGCAAAAAGCCGCCGTCTCCGGGCGGGAGGCAGCGGCGAAAAGCTTTATGTTGTTTTTACTTGGTGCCGTAGATACGGTCGCCTGCATCGCCCAGACCGGGCACGATGTAGCCATTCTCGTTCAGGCGGTCGTCCTGTGCGCCCAGATAGATGTCCACATCGGGGTGTGCCTCGTGCAGAGCCTTGATGCCCTCCGGTGCGCCCAGCAGACCGATGAACTTGATGCGCTTTGCGCCGTGCTTCTTGATCTGGGTGATGGCGTCGATGGCGCTGCCGCCGGTAGCCAGCATGGGATCCAGCACCAGAACGTCACGCTCGGCGATATCCTGCGGCAGCTTGCAGAAGTACTCCACGGGCTGCAGGGTCTTTTCGTCGCGGTACAGGCCGATGAAGCCGACCTTTGCAGCGGGCAGCAGGGTCAGCATACCGTCCAGCATACCCATGCCTGCACGCAGGATGGGCACCAGAGCCAGCTTGCGGCCTGCCAGCACCTTGGTCTTTGCCATGGTGATGGGGGTCTCGATCTCCACCTCTTCCAGCGGCAGATCGCGGGTAGCCTCGTAGCACAGCAGCGTTGCGATCTCGCCAACGAGGTCACGGAACTCCTTGGTGCCGGTCTGTTTGTTGCGCAGCAGGCTGATCTTGTGCTGCAGCAGCGGATGTTCAACGATCATCGGGGTCATAAAAACACGCTCCTTAATTTATATAGAACATTCTATCGGGTACTGATCTGTGGTCTTGTCCGCCCGGTGGGCGCACAAATAGCTTTTTTTCACAGAGAAGCTTGCAGTGCAGGCTTCTCTGTGAAATTACAAAAATTTCAATCAGCGGTTTTCCAGTGCGGTCAGCTTGTCGATGCGGCGCTGATGGCGGCCGCCCTCAAACTCGGTGTTCAGGAAGATGTCCACCAGCTGGCAGGCAAGGCCTGCACCCACTACACGGCCGCCCATGCACAGGGCGTTGGCGTCGTTGTGGCGGCGGGTATACTCGCAGCTGAAGCTGTCGGAGCAGCAGCAGGCGCGGATGCCCTTGATCTTGTTGGCTGCCATGCTGATGCCCACACCGGTGCCGCAGAACAGCAGTGCCTTCTCGCACTGGCCGCTCACCACTGCGTCACAGGCGGGCACAGCCATATCGGGGTAGTCCACGCTGTCGGTGCTGTGGGTGCCAAAGTCGATATACTCCAGACCAAGCTCCTCCAGATGTGCCTTGACAGCCTCTTTCAGTTCAAATCCGCCGTGGTCGGCGGCAAGTGCGATGGGTTTTGCCATGGAAAAACGTCCTTTCCCTGTGAGTGGTCACAGTTCCGCTTTTATTGTTTGTTTGCTGCGGCTTCGGCAGCCAGACGCTCCGCCCGCTCCCGCTCCGCCTGACTGAGACGGTGGTAGTCCGGCAGCAGCGCCTCCGGCAGCACAGCCTGCCCGGCTGCGGCCATCTGCTTTGCCACAAGTGCTACGGCAGCGGCACGGCCGCCCCGCAGCGCCGGGGGTGTTTGCAGCACGCCCGGCACATCGCTGTATTTATTATAGCACAGACCCGCGCCATCACCAACAAAAAACAGAGGCTTTTTGCAATTTTCTACAAAATCCGCCAGATCTGTCACCGCCCGGGCGTCATCGTCCAGCAGGCGGGTGTGGGTGGCAAGGTCAAAAGCTGCACTGTACACCTGTGCGCGGCGGGCGTCCAGCGCACAGAGCACCGTACCCTCGCCGGTGTGGGCAGCGGCCAGCGCTTCCAAGGTAGACACCGGAGCACACAGCGTCTCGCGCGGGAAGGCCAACCCCTTGACGGCAGCCAACCCGATGCGCAGGCCGGTAAAGCTGCCCGGGCCTGCGTTGACGGCGTACAGGTCGATGTCCGCGCAGGTCAGCCCGCACATCTTTAAGCAGGTGTCGATCATGGGCATCAGCGTTTCGCTGTGGGTCATGCCGCCGTCCAGATATACCTCGTACAGCAGGCGATCATCCTGCAGCAGAGCCACACCGGCGGTCTTGCCCGCCGTATCCACGGCCAGAATATTCATACCGTCACCCCCTCAATGGTGATCTTGCGGGTGGTATCGTCCAGACGTTCGATGTTCACCCGGATGGGGTTTTCCAGCGCCAGCAGGTCGGCAAAGTTTTCGCTCCACTCTGCCGCCACCACAGCGCCCTGATCCAGATAATCGTAGAAGCCCGCCGCACACAGGTCGTTCTCGGTAGAAATGCGGTACAGGTCAAAGTGTGCCAGCGGGCGCGGGCCCCGGTAGTAGTTCACGATAGCAAAGGTAGGGCTGGACACCGGGTCGGTGCAGCCCAGACCCTCGGCAAGACCCTCGGTAAAGGCGGTCTTGCCCGCGCCCAGACCGCCGGTAAAGGCGATCAGCGCCCCGGGGGCCAGCACAGCGGCCATCCGCTTGCCCAGCGCCACCGTCTCGGCGCGGGAATGGGTGATATATTCTGACATGAAGGTTACCTCATCGTTTCAAAAAAGGGATGGCAGACACTCTGCCATCCCTAAGTATAATATAAAACACACAAAAGTGCAATGGTCAGGCGGCGGCAGGGGTCTGCTGCTCCGCAGCGCCGTTCGTCAACGTGCCGGGCGCGGTGAGCCGGGCAGTGCCATCGCCCTGAATGATGGGATAGGACGCCGCCGGGTGGGGATGCCGCCCGGTGTTCTGGTTGAGATACCACACGATGTCGTTTTCGCCATAGACCTCAAGGCCGTAATCAATGGCCTGCTGCAACGTCTCGCCCTCGATCATGCGGTTCACGGTCGCCCACAGCATACTGCGGGAGTACACACTGTATACGTTATTCACAAAGCCTGCCACGGCCTTTGCCCCGCCGGAGAGCAGCCCGTCCGAAAGAGCGGTGTCCACATGGCCGCTGCGTCCGTAGAACTCGCAGGTCTCCGAAAGTACGATGGTGCCGTTCAGCTTACCGCCCCGGTAGGCATTGCCGAAAAAGTCCCCGGTGACGGCGTAGCAGCCGTTCACCTTGATGACCCGGTGGCTAAGCAGCTCCAAGCCGTAGCGCAGGTCGTTCCAGAAATCAGATTTTTCCAGCAGCAGGATGATGGGCGCGGTGGCCTGTTTTTTCCACAGCCAGCCGTACTCATAGGTATAGTACGCGCCGTGGGCGCTGAGGATGGCAAGGTCGTAGTCTGCCATCCGCTTCAGGTCGGAGACAGTCACCATCATGTCCAGATGGGTGTCCAGCCCGTAGCCGTTCCAGTAGTCCTTCATATAAGAATAGTAGGGGTAGCGGTTACTGTTGACTCCATTATCAAAGGCATAGTAGATGACCGCATTGCCCACCGTGCCGTTCTCGGCAGCGAGCAGGGCGGGCGCATCCTCCATCTCCGGCCCGGGCAGGGCGGCGTCCGCCTCGCTCTCGGTATCGGTGAGCAGAATACCGCCCAGCGCGCCGCAGCTGTAAGTAAAGCTTACCATGCCGTTTTTCGCATCCACATAGATGCTGTCCTTTTTTATAAGCCCCTGTGCCGCCAGCGCGTCCAGCTGTGCCAGCGCAGCGGCCTGACGCTCTTCCTCCGACATTCCGGCGTAGGCGGCACTGTCGGTCAGGGCGGTGACGGCGGCATCCGTCTGCTGCATCTCCTTTACCTCGGAAGCGGTCAGGGTCTGGGGGGTGCCGGTGGTTTCCTCCGGCGCGGCAGCCACTGCCGGGCACACTGCCGTAAAGGCCAGCGCAATGGCACACACCGCGCTGAGCAGACGGCGATAAACTGTATGTTCCATTTCTTCTTTTCCGTTCCTCTCCCCCGGCACACCGCCGGGGCTGTTGTGCGCAAGGCTGCGCCCACAGGTTCATTGTAGGCTGCTGCCGGAGCTTTGTCAAGCATCCCGGCAATGTTTTACCATTCCGTCACACCCGGCGCATTGCATTGGCGCAAAGGTTTGTGTATAATAGCAGTATGTTGGGTTTTTGTCGCCTGTACACAGGCACGCCCCGGCAGATTGTTCTGACGAAAGGCGGTGCTTTCTTTGGATAGCATTCGACAATATTTTAAGCGCACCGATAAGATGTATCTGCTGCTGTGCATTTTCAGCAGCGTGATGGCGGTGCTGGCACTGTCCTCCTGGGCAGCCAAGCAGGGCAACGGCTTTGCCACCGATGAGGTGACCGGTGCCATCATCGGCATTGGCGACTACCGCCGGGCGCTGGTGCAGGCGGGCGCTGCCGCCATTGGCATCGTGATTGCGCTGCTGCTCTCCTGCGTGGACTACCGCAGCCTTGTAAAGGTGTGGCCGGTGCACGTTGTGCTGACGTGGGGTCTGGTGCTGCCCACGCTGGTCATCCGCAACGTGTCCATCGGCCCGCTGACCATCGGCTACAACGCCGGTGATACCGACAACTACTCCTGGTATAAACTGGGCGGCTTTACCTTTCAGCCCACAGAGCTGGCAAAGATCAGCTTTATCCTGACCTTTGCCATGCACCTGAACAACGTGCGCAGCCGCATCAATGAGCCAAAAGAGCTGGCAAAGCTGCTGCTGCACCTGCTGGTGCCCATTGCTATCATCCATGTGCAGGGCGACGACGGCACCGCCATCATCTACGGCATCATCGGCTGCTGCATGATGTTTGCGGCGGGGCTGAGCTGGAAGTATATCTTTGCAGCCTTTGCGGCGGCGGGCACCGCCGTGGCGGTGGCCTTTGCCTTTTTCAGCGATAAGATTGGCAAGGGATACCAGTGGTACCGCATTCTGGCGGTGCTGGACCCGGAAAACACCACCGGCTGGGCCCCCAGCGAGACAGTATGGAAGAACATCATCTACCAGCAGCAGCGCGGCGAGATCGCGCTGGGCTCCGGCGGCATCTTTGGCAACGGTCTATTCACCGGCCGGTATTACAGCGTGCCCAACGCCCACAATGACTTCATCCTCAGCTGGATCGGCAACGTGGTGGGCTTTGTGGGCTGCTGCGTAGTGCTGGGCGTTCTGCTGGCGCTGGTGATCAAGACCTTTGCCACCGGTGCCCGCAGCGAAGATCTGCTGGGCAGCTACATCTGCGCCGGTATCGGCGGTGCCCTGATGGCGCAGATCGCCGTGAACGTGGGCATGAACCTGCGGGTTCTGCCGGTCATCGGCGTTACCCTCCCCTTCTACTCCGCAGGCGGCAGCTCGGTGCTTATGCTGTATATCTGTGTCGGTTTAGTACTATCCGTATATTCTCACAACACTAAAAGCCTGTTCAGTTAAAGAATGTTCTATAAACAAGGACGTGCAGCCCGCGGGCTGCACGTCCTTGCTTTTTAGGTAATTTTAAAGCAGCTTTTCCAGTTCCACCACCGGCCAGCCAAGGGCGCGGATAGCGCTTTCATCGTGGGTGGCCAGCAACACCGGCTTGCCCGCGCAGCGCTGCCGCAGCAGCGCCGCCGCCCGCTGCAGGGTGTCCGGGTCCATGCCGGTAAAGGGCTCGTCCAACAGCAGGGTATCGCTGGGTGCCCACAGCGCCCGCAGCAGCGCCACCCGCCGCTTTTGCCCGCCGGAAAGTCTGCGGGCGGGCAGCTGCAAGACGGCAAGTTCCATTCCAAGTTGTTGAAATCCATTTATAATTTGCTCTTTGTACTGGTTTTCCGCCCCCGGCAGCACCAAAGTGACGTTCTGCACCGCATTCAGCTGGGGGCAAAGACGGTCCTCCTGAAAGACCGCTGCCACCCGGCCCACGCCCTCCACACTGCCGGTGGTGGGACGTTCCAGCCCCATCAGGATGCGCAGCAGGGTGGTCTTGCCCCAGCCGCTGGGTGCCCACAGCACCACAGGGGCGTCCACCTCCATGCACAGGTCGGTGAAGAGTGGCGCCGCGCCGAACTGCTTTGTCAGGTGTTGAAGCTTCAGCATTTTGCCCCCTCCTCTCCCAGCACTGCGCCCACAGCCTTATCCAATGCAAACAGGAACAGCTTTTCAAAACCTGCGCTCAGCAGAATGATGACAAAGGTCCACGCAAACAGTTCCCCGGTGGAAAGGGTAATCTTGGCACGGTACAGCGCATCGCCGATGCTGCCGTTGGGCAGGCCGATGACCTCGGCCGCCACGCCGCTTTTCCAGCAGACGCCCAGCGCCACGCTGCACCCCTGCCGGAAGGCCGGCAGCACCGCAGGCAGCCAGACCGCCCGCAGGCGGCGGCCTGCGGGCAGACGGAACACCGCCGCCATTTCCAGCAGCTGCACGTCTGCCCCGGCAATACCGGTGCGCACCGCACCGTACAGCACCGGCAGCACCATCAGTAAGCTGATAAGCACCGAAAGGGCGCTGCCCCGCACCCAGACCAGTGCCAAAATGATAAAGCTTGCCACCGGCGTAGCCTTGACCAGCTGCATCACCGGAGCCAGCAGCGCATCGGCGGCGCTCCACCGGGCGGCACATATCGCCAGCGCTACACTGACCACTGCGCCCAGCAAAAAGCCCAGCAAAATGCGCCCGGAGCTGAAGCACACCCGCTGCCAGAAATCCGCCCTTGGCAACAGCTGTACCAAGGTGCGCAGCGCCTGCACCGGCGATACCAAAAACACTTCCTGCCCGATGGCCATAGCTGCGGCCTGCCACACCGCCAGCCAGAACGCCACCGCCAGCAGACGGCGGAAAAACTGCTTGTTCTGCTTCATAAACTGCCCTCTTCCCCTGCCTATTATAAGGTATAGTATACCATACCGCCCCGCAAAGGGGAATGACCTGTGCACCACCTGCGGCGGGTCGGCTTGCGCTGTATATACTTTTATTCAACCGTTGTGTGCTTGACATGAATTTACATCCAGTGTAAACTGGATACAATCTGCGGTGCAACTTTGGCACCGGCGTAGGAAAGAGGGGACAGTTTTGACGCAAGCGCTCAAGGGCCGCAAGCTGTTGCTTGTCGGTTTTACGTTGTTTTCCATGTTTTTCGGGGCAGGCAACCTGATCTTCCCGCCCGATTTAGGCGCAAAGGCAGGGGCAAACCTCTGGCCCGCCTTTCTGGGGCTTGCTATCAGCGCCGTGGGACTGCCGGTTGCGGGGGTCATCGCGGTGGCGCGGGCAGACGGTCTGGATAAGCTGGCCGGGCGGGTGCATCCGGTGTTCGCGCAGGTGTTCATGATTTTGATCTACCTGTCCATCGGGCCGTGTCTGGCTATTCCGCGCACCGCAAGCACCTCCTTTGCCATGCTCACCCCGCTGCTGGGCAGCAGTGCCGGGCTTCAACTGGGGTACTCCGTGCTGTTCTTCGGGGCAGCCTTTCTGGTAGCGTTGCACCCGGACAGGCTCACCCGCTGGCTGGGCAGGCTGCTCTGCCCCTGCCTGCTGGTTCTAATTCTGATCCTGTTCGGCGGCTGTCTGCTGCACCCGCTGGCGGCGCAGTACGCTGCGCCCACCGAGACGTATCGTTCCGCAGTCGTATTACAGGGCGTATTGTACGGCTACCAGACCATGGACGCCCTTGCAGCGCTGAACTTTGGTGCGGTCATTGCCATGAACATCCGGGCGCAAGGCGTTGCCCGGGAGCAGGACGTGCAGCGCAGTGCCATCCGTGCAGGGCTTGTGGCGGGCGGGCTGCTGCTGGCGGTCTACACCATGCTGGGACACGCCGGAGCACTGACCGGTGCCGCCGCGCCCGGCCTTGCCACCGGTGCCGAGGTGCTGACCGTGCTGGCCGAGCGGCTGTTCGGAAAAGCTGGACTGGTGCTCCTTGCTGCCATCTTTATGCTGGCCTGTTTCAACACCTGTGTGGGGCTGATCGCCTGTGTGGGAGAGTATTTCCACACCCTGCTGCCCCGCATCCCCTACCCTGTTCTTGCCGCCTTTTTTGCCGTTGCCAGTATGCTGATCGCAAATCTGGGGCTGGCAGAAATTCTGCGCCTGTCCATCCCGGTGCTCAACGCGTTATACCCGGTGGCCATTGTGCTGATTACGCTTTCCTTCGTGCCCGGGTTGGAACAGCGCCGCCGGGTCTATCCGCTGTGCATCGGCTGCACTGCCGTGCAGAGCATTGCCGCCGCGCTGCCGCTTGGCCCGCTTTCTGCTCTTGCCAACGCCCTGCCGCTGGCGGCGTTGGGCTTTGGCTGGGTGCTCCCGGCGGTCATCGGGCTGCTGGCAGGCATCTTTTTAAGCTGCACTGAAGAATAAAGGAGATATTACTATGATCCAGCCTATCATGCACGACCCGCTGTTTCTGGCGCAGAAGTCCGCCCCTGCCACCCCGAAGGACGCCCCTGTTGCGCGGGACTTACTGGAGACCCTGACCGCCCACGCCGATGGCTGTGTAGGCATGGCTGCCAACATGATCGGCGTGCTCAAGCGCATCATTGCAGTGGAAGCTGAGGACGGGTATCTGGTGCTGTTCAACCCGGTCATCCTGAAAAAATCCGGCCAGTACGAAGCCGAGGAGGGCTGTCTTTCGCTGGAAGGTGTGCGGAAAACAAAGCGCTACCAGAGCATCAAGGTGCAGTATCAGACTATGGACGGCAAACCCCGCATCAAGACCTTCACCGGCTGGACGGCGCAGATCATCCAGCACGAGATCGACCATTGCGATGGGATCTTGATTTAAGTTTTTTACCACGCACAAAGCCCCCGAGGGTGTGACCCCCGGGGGCTTTGCTATGCTGTAACAGAGAAATGAAGGTGTTATTGTGAGGTCATTAGCCTTTCACGCCACCCAAAGCAACGCCGCGGACGATGAACTTGGACAGCAGCAGGTAGACGACGATGACCGGCAGAATGGCGATGGCCACCATCATGTACACCTTGCCCATATCGAACTTCAGGAAGTCCGCGCTGCGCAGCTGAGCGATCAGGATCGGCAGGGTCTTTTTGTCGGCAGTGTCCAACACCAGAGCCGGGATGAAATAGTTGTTCCAGCTGGCCACGAAGGAGAAGATGGCCTGCACAGCCAGAGCCGGCTTCATGATGGGCAGCACGATCTTATTAAAGGTATAAAACTCGCCTGCGCCGTCAATGCGGGCGGCTTCCACGATCTCCATGGGAAGGGAGGCATCCAGATACTGCTTCATGAAGAAGAACACGGTGGGTGCTGCAATGCTGGGGATGATCAGCGGGATGAAGCTGTTTTTCAGCCCCATCTTGGAGATCAGCTGCAAAAAGCCCAGTGCGGACACCTGTGTAGGCATGGTCATGATGAGCAAAATCAGGGCAAAGGCAGCCTTTTTGAATTTGAAGTTATAGGCGTAGATGCCGTAGGCCGTCAGTGCCGAGAAGTAGACGCTGAGCGCTGCCGAGCAGGCAGACACCAGCAGGCTGTTGCGGATGCCGCTCATCACGGGGATGTTGGCATCCGTAAGCACGTTGCGGAAGTTTGTGATGATGGACTTGCCCGGCATCAGCGAGAAGCCCTTCTGAATCTCGAAGTGGGTGCGGGTGGAGTTGATGATCAGCACATAGAAGAAGAACAGGCACAGAAAGCTGATCAGCACCAGCACCAGATAGCACCACGCACGGCGGGCGGTCAGGATCGCCTTTTCGGACTGGTTTTTAGGCGTATGTGCCATACTTATTTCCCTCCTTTGGCAGCAGCCTTCTTGGCTACTTTCAGTTCCTTGCGCTGAGCCTTGGTCAGGCCGTCATCCTCCTTGGTCAGCGAGAAGTACACGACGACGCACAGCACTGCACACACAAGGAACAGCACCACAGATACTGCACCGGCCATGCCGTAGTTCTTGCTGAACAGGTGGTTGTTCAGGTACATGATCATGGTGGTGGAGGTGCGGTCGGGGCCGCCCTTGCCGTTGGTCAGGATCTGCGGCACATCGAACATCTGCAGGCCGCCGATCATGGAGGTGATCATCACATAGACCAGAATGGGGCGGATCAGGGGCAGGGTGATCTTCCAGAACATCTGGTTCGGGGTGCAGCCGTCCAGCTCTGCAGCCTCGTACAGGGTGGGATCCACGCCCATAATGGCTGCCATCAGCATGATGGTGGTGTTGCCGAACCACATCAGGAAGTTCATCAGGCCCACCAGACCACGGTTGCCCCACACAGTATTCAAAAAGCTGATGGGGGTCTTGATCCAGCCCATGCTCAGCAGCACTGCGTTCACCGGGCCGTTATCCGAGAACAGGGCGAAGAACAGCATGGCAAAAGCCGAGGCCATGATCAGGTTGGGCATGTAGATGACCGTCTTGAAGAAGGTCTGTCCTTTCAGCTTCAGCCGCAGGTCGGTGAACCATGCCGCCAGCAGCAGCGAGACGATGATCTGCGGGATAAAACCGATGATCCAGAGGATCAGCGTGTTGCTGAAATACTTGGGCAGATCGGTCGCGAACAGGGTGATGTAGTTTTTCAGACCCACAAAGCTGGGTCCGATGATCTTCAGACCGCTGCGGTAATACTCAAAAAAGCTGTAATAGATGGTGGATGCCAGAGGGATCAGCTGGAATACCGCGAAGATGATAAAGAACGGTGCAATGAAGATATAGCCCCATTTCGCGTAGCTGATCGACCCTTTCTTCTTTGTTTTTTCTCCCATGAGATCTCCCTCCTGCCGGGTCACAGCAAAACCAAAGGGGCGGGCGAGATACGCCGCCCGCCCCTTTGCTTCAATTTTCAGTTCGGAGTAAAACCGCTTATGCGGGCCAGACCACATCGGTCAGCTCGGGGTACTTCTCCTTGATGGCGGTCTCGAAGTTTGCCTTGGCGGCATCCTCCTCCACGTTGCCGGTGAAGTAATCCTTGAAAGCGTTCTGGAAGCTCTCGTTCAGGCCCTGATCGTACGGGCCGGCGTTGGACATATCGATCTTGGTTGCAGCTTCTGCAAACAGAGCGATGTGGTTCTGGCCGCCGAGGAAGTCGGACTTGTAATCGCTCTTGGCGATCTCGTTCATGGCCTTCTCGTTGTTGGTGTAGTCCTGCGTATCCATGGTGATCTGCTTCATGATGGCTTCATCGCAGGTCAGCTTCAGCATAACGTCCTTGATGGTCTCAAGGTTGTCGCTGCCGGCTGCGCCGCAGATCCAGGTGCCGCCCCAGTAGTAGGGCTGAGGGCCTTCGCACACAGCGTAGTCGCCGTAGATGCCGTTGCCAACCTCTTCCTTGCCGCCCTCAGCGGTAGGAGTTGCCAGAGAGTTGCCCAGCAGGGTGAAGTTGATGCCCCAAGTGGAGTAGAAGAAGCCGAACACCTTACCGGTGGGGCCCTGATCGGAAGCCCACTGGCTGTCCCACAGGCTGGACTTGTTGTTGTAGCCCTTGTCGGTGTACTCCTTGGTCTGGTCCACCCACTTCATCAGGTTCTCGTCCACGGTAACGGTGGTGCCGGTGACCCAGGGTGCGGAGACGTTGTTGGAGAAGGTGCGGTATGCATCGTCAAAGCCGGACAGCATCTTGTAGCCCTTGGCAGCAGCCTTGGCAGCTACATCGTTGAACTTATCCCAGTCGGACAGGTAGGTCTGCACTTCGGCGGGGTCATCGGTGCCCAGCACATCCTTGGCAATGCTGCGGCGGTATGCGAACAGACCCGGGGTAGCCTGCCAAGTGGTGCCGCGCTGGCTGCCGTCCACAGAAACGATGTCCTTGGTGTACTGGTACTGGCCGGCCAGATCGGAATCGGTCAGGCCGATATCCTTCTTGACATCCAGAACGTAGTCGGAATCCACATACTTCAGAGCGTAGTCAGCCTCGATCAGGAAAATGTCGATCTTGTCGTCATCGGCAGCGGAATCCTGATTCAGCAGAGCCTCATCCAGCTTGTTCTGGTAGTTGTTGTTTTCGTTGGCGTTGATGGTCCACTTCACGGTGGTGCCGTCCTTCAGGGTGGTGGTGGACTTGTCGGCTGCGATCTCCTTGACCTCGGGATAGTAGTCGTTGAAGCGGCTCTGGAACTCATCATTCCAGCACCAGATGTTCAGCACCTTGCCCTGTGCTGCGGGAGCAGCGGAAGCAGCAGAGGAAGCCGGAGCAGAAGAAGCGGTGCTGGTGGAAGAAGAACCACCACAGGCAGCCAGAGCTGCACCAATGGTCACGGCACCGGAAGCGAGCAGGAAATTACGGCGAGAGATCTTTTTCATAAGGGTAAACCTCCTTCATGGTTTTCCATTATTTACAAAAGTGTTCTTCATAAAAGGTTCCGTAGCAAGAGCCTTTAGAGACATATTAAAGAATGCTGACCGACCCGCCGTCCAGCAATTTGCCGGAAACGCGGATCTGTTCGGGCAGGGTCACTCTTGGATGCTCGATCAGCTCAATGAGCTTGTCGGCAGCCGTGCGGCCCAGCGCGGCGGTGTTCTGCTGGTAAGTCACCAGCTGAGGCTTGACCACCCGCGAGAGGTAGATGCCGTCGTAGCCCATCACCGAAACATCCTCCGGGATCGAAAGGCCCGCTTCGCTGATGGCGTTGTAGCCGCCCAGCGCGGAGAAATCGTCCGGGAAGATGATGCAGGTGGGCGGCTGCGGAAGCTCCAGCAGCGCTTTGGTCTCGGCGGCACAGCGGTCAGCATCATGGTAGATGCCCTCCCGCACATAAGCTTCCGGGATCTTCAGGCCCAGCTCTTCGCAGGCCTGATAGAAACCTGCAACGCGGTTCTCGGTAACGGCGGTTTTTTCGCCGTGGATAAAGGCGATGCGGCGGTGGCCGCAGGCCCATGCCTGCCGCACCAGTGCCTTCAGGCCGAAAACGTTATCCGAGAGGATCGCCATGCGGTTGTTGAACACATGATCGATCGTGACCACCGGCACCTCGCTGTTCACCAGCTCCACCACCTGCGGCTCGTAGAAGTTCACGCAGGCGATCACCACGCCGTCCACATTGCGGTAGCGGCAGTGCTCAAGGTAGCTCATGCTCTTGCCGCTGATATTGTGGTTGATAAAGGTGATGTCGTAGCCGTGTTTCTCGGCTTCCACCTTGAAGCTGTCCAGCACGGCGGAAAAGTATTCGTGGGTCAGGCCGCTCTGCCGTTCATCCACGAACAGAACGCCCAGATTGTAAGTACGGTTTGTTTTCAAGGAACGGGCGGCAGCATTGGGCAGGTAGCCCATACGGTGCGCTGCGGCCCGCACCCGTTCTCGTGTGGCAGGCGAGATATCCGGCTGGTCGTTCAGCGCCTTGCTGACCGTTGCCACCGATACGCCGCATTCCTTTGCCAGATCTTTCAGGGACGGCATCGCTCGTTTGCCTCCTTCCGAAGAACGTTTTACGGGGGATGTTCTCCGTCAAGTCCTTAATCGTTTTCGCAATTTCATGATAGCGTATTTTGTACGAAAAATCAAGCTCAAAAGAATAACTTTCGTTGCATTTGACTCGATTTTGGCGTTTTGTTCGTTTCTGAAGAACCGAAATTGTGCATCTTGGATGGGTTTCGTTACATTTCGGTTAAAATCGAAAAAGTTTCGCTGCTTTTTTCGGAGCCGGAAGGAACAGGACAGGCGGGAGAGGGAGACGGATGCGGACCGGACAGGTGTGCGGCACTGCGGATGTTTGTGATGAAACGATGCATATTTTTTGGAGAACTTTGGGCGAAATCTTGAAAAAGTACTTGCAATTTTTACACGGATAGGCTATGCTAAAAACAAAGAGACCGCTTCTTTCAAAAGCTCTCAATCGTTTTCGTGAGCAGGTTTTAAGGAGGAAGCGTTATGAGATTCGGACATTTTGACGACCAGAACAAAGAGTACGTCATCACCACCCCGCAGACCCCGCTGCCCTGGATCAACTACCTTGGCAGTGAGGATTTTTTCAGTCTGGTTTCCAACACAGCCGGCGGCTACAGCTTTTACCGCGATGCGCGGCTGCGCCGGCTGACCCGTTACCGCTACAACAGCTCCCCGCTGGATATGGACGGCCACCATATCTATATCAAGGATGGCGATACGGTGTGGAACCCCGGCTGGCAGCCAACAAAGACCGAACTGGACAGTTACACCTGCCGCCATGGTCTGGGCTACACGATACTGGAGGGCAGAAAGAACGGCGTGACGGCACAGCAGGAGCTGTTTGTGCCCAAAGGCGATGCCTGTGAGCTGGACCGCCTGACCCTGCGCAACGACAGCGGCACGGAAAAAGAGCTGGATGTGTTCAGCTATGTGG